>Ga0310786_10005089_pt1 | contig 17977 bp, 11 predicted proteins | sample AusTroGonzalo_MG_FD_203881 | JGI IMG/M metagenome (GOLD analysis project Ga0310786, IMG submission 203881) | Bovine rumen microbial communities from tropical cattle in Woodstock, Queensland, Australia - Gonzalo_03 (v2) (version 2) | ecosystem: Host-associated > Mammals > Digestive system >... | reverse complement strand
AAAGAAGTTAATCCGGATGAATTAAGCCCGCTGAACCTGGCGTTTATCGGTGACGGGGTATATGAAATGCTTGTACGCGAAAGTCTTGTCCTTGAAGCAAACCGCCCCGTAAAGGATTTGCATAAAGAGAGCGTAAAATTTGTAAGTGCAAAGGCGCAGACCGAGGCGTATTTCAAAATAAAAGACCTCCTCACCGAAAAAGAGGAAGCCGTTTTTAAGCGCGGAAGAAATGCAAAGGTCGGTCATTCGCCGAAATCCGCAAGTCAGAGCGAGTATCATACCGCAACAGGAGTTGAGGCGCTGTTCGGGTTTTTATACCTGAGCGGCGAAGAGCAAAGGCTCAAGGAATTGTTTTCTGTCATTTGGGCGTAGTTCTTGAAATTTATTTTTTCACCATTCTTTCGGGTCTAGGCGCAGCGCTTGCTTCCCTTGCAGAGGCAGGTATTCAGATGATTTACGATAAAACGCATCAGGTACTTGCACAGGGCAACTTTGTTCTTGCAGTTTCAGAGGGAACCTTCGGCGGCGCACCCACCTCTTACTATGACCTCTGGAGAGTAGAGAACGGTAAAATTGCAGAGCACTGGGACGTAATGGAAACAATTGCCGATAAAGAAACCTGGGCAAACGACAACGGCAAGTTCTAAGCGACAGAATTATCAAAATAGCAGAATGCTATGGCTCAGGTCATAGCATTTTTGCTTAAAGCGTGATATAATAAATGTAAGGAGTGATAACTATGGTTGAAATCAATTCAAGAAAAGCTGCAATCGTGGGCTGCGGGTTCGTTGGCAGCGCATCTGCGTTTGCACTGATGGAAAGCGGACTGTTTTCCGAGCTTGTGCTCATTGACAATAACAAAGGAAAAGCCGAGGGCGAAGCGCTTGATATCAGCCACGGTTTGCCCTTTGCAAAACCCATTCAGATTTACGCGGGAGATTACTGCGATATATCCGACGCGGCAGTAATTATCATTACCGCGGGCGCAGGGCAAAAGCCCGGCGAAACGAGGCTTGACCTCGTGAAGAAAAACGTGGGCATCTTCAAGAGCGTTATTCCGGAAATCGTAAAATACAACAAAGACGGCATATTGCTTGTGGTTGCAAACCCCGTTGATATACTGACATATACGGCGGCAAAGCTCAGCGGTTTCCCATCAAACAGAGTTTTCGGCTCTGGCACGGTGCTTGATACGGCAAGACTAAAATATCTGCTCGGCGAGCATCTCGGCGTTGATTCGAGAAGCATACACGCCTTCATAATCGGCGAGCACGGCGACAGCGAAATTGCGGCGTGGTCCAGTGCTAACGTTTCGGGCATTCCGCTAAACAACTTTTGCGAAATGCGCGGGCATTTTAACCACAATAAGGCAATGCACCAAATCGCAGACGAGGTTAAAAACAGCGCGTATGAGATTATCGAGAAGAAGGGCGCAACTTACTATGGAATCGCAATGAGCGTTAAACGCATCTGCGAGGCAATCGTTCGCGATGAAAAATCAATTCTTCCCGTATCAAGCATACAAAAAGGCAACTACGGTATTGACGGAGTTGCGCTCAGTATGCCTGCAATAGTCGGCAAGCACGGCGTTGAATCGGGCGTGCCGATTGAGTTAAACAAAAAGGAACAGGATGATTTGCAAAAATCCGCCGAAACGCTGAAAGGGGTTATCAAGGACGTTTTGGAGAACGAATAATATGACGCAGTCTGAAAGAAGAATTTGGCTAATTGAGTATTTATTCGGCGAAAATGACAGATACAACAGCGTTCAGATACCGAGTGACAGCAAGGAGCAGTTTAATCTGTATCGCTCGCTTGTCAACGTGCGTATGCCCGCGCCGATAAGCGAGGAGTACTTGCAAATTGAGGATGAATTTCTGAAAGAGGAAACGGCACAGAAAGGTATCACGCCGATTACTGCACTTAACTTTAAGAACGATATTTCTATATGGCAGGGCGACATTACCACGCTGGAATGCGACGCTATCGTCAACGCCGCCAACTCAAAGCTGCTCGGATGCTTCTGCCCGTGCCACGCGTGTATTGATAACTGTATTCATACCTTTGCAGGCGTACGGCTTCGCTTAAAGTGTAACGAGATTATGGAAAATCAGCTCTTTGACGAGCCGACGGGCAAGGCGAAAATTACTCCTGCTTACAATCTGCCTTGCAAATACGTATTGCACACGGTTGGACCTATTGTATATGGCGAACTGACGGAAAAGCACGAGAAACTGCTTGCCTTCTGCTATGAGGAGTGTTTGAAATGCGCGGACGAAAACGGGCTAAAAAGCACAGCGTTTTGCTGTATCTCCACGGGCGAGTTTCATTTCCCCAACGATAAGGCGGCGGAAATTGCAGTTAAAACCGTAAAGGATTACAAGGCGAAAACCGATAGCAACATTAAGGTAGTATTTAACGTCTTTAAGGATAAGGACAGAAAAATCTATGAGCAATTACTCGGATAAAATCAACGAACTGAAAAAGAAAATAAAAGAAGCGGACGCCATTGTTATCGGCGCAGGCGCTGGACTTTCAACTGCGGCGGGCTATACATACACGGGCGAGCGCTTTGATAAGTATTTTTCTGATTTTAAAGAAAAGTACAACTTTGACAATATGTATTACGGCGGGTTTTATCCATATAAAACTCCCGAGGAATTCTGGGCGTTTTGGGCAAGATATATTTACATCAACCGTTATATGCCGATACCAAAGGATACATATTCAAAATTGCTTGATTTAGTAAAGGACAAGGATTATTTTGTGCTCACAACCAACGTTGACCACTGCTTTCAGCGCGCGGGCTTTGATAAGGAACGCCTGTTTTACACGCAGGGCGATTACGGACTGTTTCAATGCTCCGTGCCCTGCCATAACAAAACCTATGATAATGAAGAAATCGTAAAGCAGATGTATGAGCAGCAAAAGGATATGAAAATTCCGACTGAGCTTATCCCGAAATGTCCCGTCTGCGGCGAGCCTATGACAATGAATCTTCGATCGGACGACAAATTCGTTGAGGATGACGGCTGGCGCAAGGCGTATCAGCACTACGTTGAATTTATTGAAACTCACAAAACAGGCAAGGTGCTCTATCTTGAACTCGGCGTGGGCTACAACACGCCTGTAATTATCAAGTATCCGTTCTGGCAATACACGGACGAGAACCCTGATGCAACCTATGTTTGTATAAATAAGGGCGAGGCAGACACCGCAAAAGAAATAGCCTCCCGTTCAACCTGCATTAATGGCGATATTGACAAAGCGATAAATGATTTATTATAATAATAAGGCAAGGAGTGAAATTCATTCCTTGCCACTTTTATTTGCGATTATTTCATAAATGGTCATTAGATGGTCTTGAGCGAGTTATTGAAAAATCTCATCCCAAAAATTTTGGGATGAGATTACTTTTTTCTGCTGCGGATTTCGGATGAAACAGTATTATTATTATTCGCTCCTGTTGTTCCCACCATGGCTCGATGAAACTGGGCTGCTTCAAAACGGTCCCCCGGACTGTTTTTCTGTCGAGCTTTGCTGCTTGCGCAGCAAATTCTCCGCATCCCGTCACAGGTTCGAGCCGAACGATACTCATAAAACAAAAAAGAGACACCGTTTGGTATCTCTTTCTTGTTTGGTGGGAACAACAGGGCTCGATGAAACTGGGCTGCTTCAAAACAGTCCCCCGGACTGTTTTTCTGTCGAGCTTTGCTGCTTGCGCAGCAAATTCTCCGCATCCCGTCACAGGTTCGAGCCGAACAATACTCATAAAACAAAAAAGAGACACCGTTTGGTATCTCTTTCTTGTTTGGTGGGAACAACAGGGCTCGAACCTGTGACCCCCTGCTTGTAAGGCAGGTGCTCTCCCAGCTGAGCTATGCTCCCGTCAGCGTTATTCATTATAACATACAATATTTATTTGTCAAGAACAAATTTATTGCCCGAGTGTAGCGAATAACTGAAATTCGTAATTCGTAACTCGTAATTCGTAATTTATAAAAGACGGCTCGTTTGAGCCGTCTTTTATTCGCTGTCTCCTGAATAGGAGGAATTGAGTTTTTTGATGGTTTCAACGGTATCGTTAACCCGCTTCTGCATATTTTCGGCTTTGAGTTGTTTGCGCTGCAGGTAGGTTACGGTGTAGGTGTTTTCATCGTACTTATTCTTACCGTCGAAGAGGGGAACCGAATAGCCTTTTTCATTAAAGGTTGATTTGTAAACCTCATCGTCGTTAATGAAATAGTCGGTGTAGCCGTAGCTTGTTCTGTAAGCTGATTTGCTCTGCTGAACAAATTTTGTGCCGTCGAACTTAAAGACGGTTGAGCTTGCGTTAATAATCTTGCCCGATTCCTGGGTTGAGAAGGAGTTAACGCAGTAGTAAGCCTTGCCGTTTTTCTGCTTGATGATATAGTACATATCGTTTGAATCGCCCAGGCTGTTTGAAATGCTTTCGTTCTTGTATGCAAGAATTGCCTTCGTGCCGTTGTAGCGGTAAATCTCGATATAGTATTTGTCCTCAACCTTTGCAATATAGTTGCCCTGCGCGTCGGAATCCCTTGTTTTAACGGATTTTCTGTAAACAAGTACAAGCTCGTTCGTATCGTCTCCGTTGAAATCAACAAGGTCAACTGCTGCAAGACCGTCTATATACGAAAGACCGCTTTTCTTAACAAGCTTTGCCTTTGAGTAGGTCTGGTTGTATTCGTCGATAACCGAATAGTATGCATTCTGAATGCTCTGTGAGCTTGAAAGCAGTGCGTTAAGCCCTGTAGGACCGATGAAGGATTCAACAGCTTTTGAAACCTGCTCGGCGTTAACAATTGCCTTTTCCTCAACAAGAACGGCAAGCTTAATTCTTTCAAACGAGGTCGCGTCAATCTTTTTATGTACTAAAAACGCCTGATTAGCAGCCTCGTATTCAGCCTTGTATTTCTTATCAAAGGCATCGCCCTTTAAGCCGTAGAGCTCAACCTTTTCAAGGTCATCGCCCGAATGCTGACCGATATAGTATCTGTTGTTCTTTGTATAAACGGTTATCCAGGCGTCGCTTTTCTTGTTCAGCTGGGTTGCCTTTTCGTGGTAGAGGCTTACGAATTCATTATCGTCGTTATAGCCCCACACCTCGGTGTAGTAAACGCCGCCGTCATCGTAGCACAAAAACAGCTCGCTTACATTATCATTGTCAAAATCGACCTCTCTTGCAAAGCAAAGACCCGTCATTCTGTAGCCGGTTATGCCGTAAGTTGCATAGAGGTTTTCATAGCCGCAGTTTCCGTATTTGGTTATATACTGCGAGCAGACCTTTCCTGCGTCTGCGTTGAATTTTGCAATTCTCTTGTTTTCCGAGTTAACGGCGTGAAGAGTTGCAACAATCATTATTACAAAGACGAGCAGGAAAACAAAAACAAGAGCGATTGTAACATTTCTTTTCTTTTTGTCGGAAAGATTATCAAGCTCCTCGCTTACCTTCTTTTCCTTTACCGCCTTGGCAACGGAACGCGAAACGGTAACAATTTTATCTCCGCTTTTTTTGGAGAACGCTTTAACAGCGGCAAGAAGCTCGTCTTTATCAATATCAAATTTGCTGCCGCCTGAATTGCGGGTTTCGCCCACACGCTTTGCGCGAGCCTCGCTCTTTTCTTTTGCGCGGGCTTCCTTTTTCTCTTTGGCGCGAGCCTCTTCGATGTATTTAAGGGATTTGTCGATTTCTTCTTTCTTCTCGTGCTTGGGCGCGTCAAAAGAAGAGATGAGCGAATTGATATCGTTGGTTTCAACATTCATATCGTCATCATCGAAATAATTGTATTTCTTCATACCGTCACCTCCCTTTGTCAAATAATACGAAAGCTTCTTTCGCATTATATCACTTTTTGCATTGCAAAAAACACCACTCGCAAACAGCGTTTGCGAATATCACTGTTTCTACATTTTAACACATAATGTTATTTTTAGCAACTATATAGTTATATTGCGCTTATCAGCCCAAAAACTTACCCATTAATGAAGGTCCGAATTCAACAAAAACGCCTGTGTTCTTTGCGCTTTCCTCGTCTATGCTCTCAACGCCGCTCTCAACCTCGCCGTTTTTGTGGTAAATCAGATAGGGAACGGGGTCGCTTGCGTGGGTGCGGGTAACAATCGGAGTCGGATGGTCGGGAAGAATCATCATTTTCCAGTCGTCATACTTCTTTAAGCCCTCAAAAAGAATCGGAAGAACCCTTTCGTCTATGAGCTCAATTGAACGAACCTTGTTTTCGGGCTCGTTTCTGTGGCCGCATTCATCGGGAGCTTCAAAGTGGATATAAACAAGGTCGTCGCCCTTTTCAAGGAGCTCTAAAGCAGCCTTTGCCTTGCCCTCAAAATTGGTGTCGATATAACCTGTTGCGCCCTCAACCTCGGCAACATCCATTTTTGCGCAGAAGCCGAGACCTTTGAGAAGGTCAACGGCGGAAACAACGCCGCCCTTTTTGCCGTAAATGCTCTCAAAGCTGTCAAAGGCAGGTCTTGTTCCCTCGCCCCAGAGCCAGATTGAGTTTGCAGGGCGCTTGCCCCTCTCTTTTCTTGCGATATTAACGGGGTGGTCTTTAAGTAAATCGTAGGATTTTTTCATAAGCTCGATTAACGGCTTTGCGTTTTCGGATTTTGAAAGGTGTTCGGTTATAACCTTGCCCGTAATATCGTGGGGAGGAGTCATTTTTCCGAGGTCGGTGGTACCGTTTTGCCAGATAAGGCAGTGGCGGTAGCTGACGCCCGGATAAAAACGGAAAAATTCGTTTCCGAGCTTTTCCTGAATGTATTCAACAAGGATTTTTGCTTCCTCGGTGCTGATATCGTCCGCGCAGTAGTCCTCTATGGTCTTCTGCTCATAGGGCAAATCATCTTCTGAAAGGGTTACTAAATTAGTACGGAGCGAAACATCGCTCATCTTCATATCAATTCCGATTGAAGCGGCTTCAAGCGGGCTTCTGCCCGTATAGAATTTCCTTGGATCAAAGCCCATAACGCTCATATTTGCAACATCGCTGCCGGGCTTCAAGCCTTCGGCAACTGTTCTTACAAGACCGACCTCACCCCTCTGAGCAAGAAAATCCATATTCGGTTTTTTTGCGCACATCATCGGTGTTTTTCCGTCAAGCGCGGGAACGGGGTAATCCGCCATTCCGTCGTATAAAACAACAACATATTTTGTCATTTTTCTGCCTCCGTAAAAAGGTTTTTGTTATAGATTTATAATATTTTCCGCATATTTTAAATAGTATACTATCATAAAAATGCAGAAAAAACAAGGTATAAATTGTTTTGACACCCGTCAAAATTTTGTAAAAATTCACCAAAAAGCGCAAGGATAAATTGTTAAAAACGACGGCTAATTGTCATTGAAAAAATTTGTTAACAGTATTATAATAAAATAGATATAAAATACATTTCTTTAAATTTAGTTATTTTTAGGAATTTTTCAGGAGGGAGAAAAATGAAAAATTCATTTAAGAAAAAGCTGCTGAGCCTTTTGCTGTGCGTGCTTCTTGCGGTGAGCGGTATCGTTCCCGCTTTTTCGGCGTTCGCTGAGGACGGCGTTGACATCAGATATGATGTTCAGATTTTCTATGACGATACCGACACAATGGTACCTTCTTATCAGGAGGACGGTGAAACGGACTTCTATATTTCGATGGTTGAGGGTGAAAAGCTCCAGCTCAAGCATGAGATTATCGACGGTGTTATACCCGATAACGCATACTTTAACTGGTACAGCGACAACCCCGTGCTTGTAGACGTTGACCAGAACGGTCTTGTTAAAGCGTTTGACTCATCAAAGGGCGCAGTTGTTCAGCTCTGGATTGATAACGAGGTTAAACCGATTCCTCTTATCGGAAGCAGGATGGGCGAGTTGCTTGAGAAGGCGTTCAACAATGATTATGTTGACCTCGATACTCTTGATACCGAAGCAATCAAGCTTATTGCAAAGGCTGCTCTCGGCTCTGAATCCTGGCTTGCCGATTATCTTGACGCATACGAGGGCGACCTTATTGATTCTCTCGGCGAATACCTCGACAGAATGAATACCGCAATATACTGCCAGCTTCTTGCTGCAGACGGAACGGTGCTCGGCTATGACGCGGTACATATTGCAGTTGAAAGAAATAACGAATGGTATGCAAATTTCCTTCCCATAGGAACGCATATCACAAATAAATCAAAGATAGCAACAACCCAGGCGGTCGGAAACACTGTTCAGCTTCAGGCAATCACTTCTCCCCAGCGTTTGCACTACGGCGTTCAATATTCCGTTAAGGCTTCCTCAATCTTTACCTCGGGTAAGGTTGTTGCAACAGTTACCGACGGCGGTCTTGTAACCTTTAAAAAGACGGGAACCGTTACCATCCTTGCTTCTCCCGACTCCGAGGATGTTATCAACGGTCTTCTTAAATTCATAAACTATTTCTATACGCTTGAAAATACAGGAACGCTCAATACCGATGATATTGCCCAGATTATGATTGAATATATGGGACTTGATATCAACAGAGCCGTTCTTGCGGGTATGCTTGATGTTGTCATGGGCGCTGTAAAAATATATCAGGGAACCGCAGACCCCGTTCAGTTAACCGCAACAGTTGTTGAAATCGTTGCAAATATTATTCTTCAGATGAGATATAACGATTCAATAACCTTTACGGTTGTTGAGGCAGAGCCTATTGAAAGCTTTGATATCGTCGGCTCAAAAACCGTTAAAGAGGGCTCGCAGATTCAGCTTGAGCTTGATAATGTTCAGCCGAGCACGGGCGACAAGAGCGATGTTGTCTGGACATCCTCCGATCCGACGGTTGCAAGAGTTGACGAAAAAACAGGTATTATAACAGGTCTTGACGCAGGCGGTCCCTACGGACAGCTTTCAACCAAGGACGTACAGATAACCGCAACCTCTACAACAAACGATGTTTCAAAAACCTATACCGTTACGGTTGTCGGAAAAACGGGTAACTTTATATCCCAGGTTGACATAAACGGTTCAAGAACGGTCGAAATCGGAGGAACGGAAAACCTTACGTATACTGTTTATCCGAAGCGAGCTGCAAGCGCTCCGAACCTCTACATTCAGTGGGGTATTTTAACCGATGAGGTTGATGAAGAGGGCAATCCGGTTTATGAATGGGCAACCTATGACCAGCCCGCCGCCAACGATATAGCCCAGATAACAAGCGGAGGTAAGTATACTGCTCTTGACGGCGGAAAAACAACGGTTGCAGTTAAGGCGTATACGGGTTACCGCCTGAATAACGGCAACTTCTACGAGGTTTCCTCGTTTACCCAGACCGCGGAAATCAGTACGGGTATTCCCGTTGAAGATATTTCAATTGCCGTTACTGGCGTTTCAAACTCGGGCGGAAAGATTGCAAGCGATAAAACCGTTAAAATTAACGGAAACGAATATCATTATGTAACAATAACAAGGTCGGGCGCGTATTTAGGCAACGGTGCCGTTGTTAAAGCAACCGTTAAGCCGAACGACGCAACCAACAAGGATCTTACATGGGTTATTGATAACGATTATTACGAAAACGAGCTTTCCGACAATACCCATACCGCAAAGATTAAACAGAAGGTCGGCCACGAGGTTGCCGATACCTTTAATGTCTATGCCGTTTCAAACGACGGCACCGTTAAATCAAATGTAATAACCGTCTGCGTTTCAAACAACCATATAACAGAAAACTCAATAGACGGCGGAACCATTACTCTTGATAATAACACCAGCAAGGCTGTTACCCACAGCGTTACATATAACGGTTCACTTGAAAACTCGAATATGGCAACGGCAAAAGCCAACTGGTATTCCTCCGACGAAGATATCTTTACGGTTAAAAGCAACGGTGATTCAGACGGAAATGCCGTTATAACCGCTAACGATGTCGGAGAGGCAACAATTTACTGCGTAACAGCTGACAGCGGTGTTGTTGCAACTGCAAAGGTTGTTGTTAAGCCGAATAAAAAATATCTTAAAAACACAATCGACCTTTGCGAACAAACGCCGATTATCAGAACAAATGAAAACAAAAAGCAGTATCAGCAGTATATGAGAAAGCTTGACCTTGCTTATTCTGTTTACTATGACCAGGATATGGCTTCCCAGACAACCTGCGATACTTATGCTCAGAATCTTTTAACCGCATTCTATAAGCTCGGCGGATTTATAAGCCTTTTAGGCGTTGAAATCCTCGGTCCCGACAAAACGCAGCTGGATAGCGATTATATAACCGTTAACGTAGGTACTACAACGAACTACAAAAAGGTCAGCTACGATCTTGACTATAAGACGAATCCGGTCGAAGCAATGTACAGCGAGGTTGAATGGACTTCATCAAGCTCGAGCATTTCCGTTGATTCAAACGGCGTCTGCACCCCGACTGCAAACGACCCCTGCGCAGCAATAATTACCTGCAGGATTACCGATTATATGGGACACGAACGCAGCGACAGCGTTTATGTTGCTTTTGCAAGAGTTCCCGCAACAGGAGTAAACCTTAATTATACAAAGCTCAGTGACCAGAAGGTCGGCGAAGCAACAAAGCTTGTTGCAACCGTTCTTCCTTCGGGAACCGCAGGCATCGGCGCCGCTTCCTGCAAAACCGTGTTCTGGGAAACAAGCGACGAGGATATTGCAACTGTTGACGATAACGGTATTGTTACTCCTGTTGCAGGCGGTGACTGCGTTATTACCTGCACAACCGCAGACGGAGGCTATCAGGCTACCTGCAGCGTTAATGTTGTTACAAATTATGATATGCTTCAGGATCTGATTCAATCCTATGCCGATCTGAATCTCTCCGAAACAGGCTTCTATCCCGAAACCTGGGAGGTTTATACCGCTGCACTTTCAGAGGCAGAGGTTATGTTAAGAACCCGCGGCTACTCCCAGAAGGAAGTAGACGAAATGCAGGCTAAGCTTGAAGCGGCGTATAGTCAGCTTGAAAGATACACATATTTAACCAGTGTTGAAATCTATATCGACGGAAGACCGACCTCGGAATTCTATCAGTATGACGCAAGTCTGCTGACAGAGAGCATCAGCGGCGAGGGAATAGGCTATACGAACGCCTCCCTTGACCTCAATGTAAGACTTGTTCCGAACAACGCTTCATACCAGACAGTTACCTGGGAAAGCGATACCTCGGATATCTCCGTTACAAACGAAGGCGTTGCATCGCCGACCTCAAATAAGTCGTGCTACGGAAGAATTACCTGTACCGTAACCGACCACTTTGATAATTCATATTCCGATTCGGTCTGGGTATCGTTTGCATACACTCCGGTAACGGCGCTCAAGCTTTCCGACCACAATATCAACGGTGAGGTCGGCGAAACCGTTCAGCTTGCCTGCACCGTTGAACCCGTTGCGGCAATCGCTCCGCCAACCCTTCCTGCATCAATTCAGGACTATTATTGGGAAAGCGATGATGAAAGCATTGCAACCGTAAGCACAACAGGTCTTGTTACCTTCGTTTCCGCAGGCTCAACAATAATCCGCGCTGTTTCATACGACGGCGGTATCAAGGATGAGTGTGTTGCTTCAACCGAAGGCGACAGAAGCGCGCTCAGAGCCGCAATTGAAGAGTATAAAAATGTTGACTATACCAGATATGAATACTATTACGGTCAGGATTTCAAGACGAAATACGATATCGCAGTAAGCGCGATGACCGATGTAACCCTTACACAGGAGCAGATTGATTCAATTGCTCAGGCAGTTTTTGATGCGGCAACCGAAATGTTTAACCATCCGTATATCCGCGTTGAACAGTTTGTGCTCTCATATGAATCAAACGCAGATCCGCTTTCGGGAAGCGATGTTCTTGTTGAAAAAGGCCTTGTTGATGAAAACGACCATCTGACGATTAACCTTTCAAGAACGGGTTACCAAAGCAAAAACAACAGAAACTATATTGATATTTCAGCCGCCGTTTATCCGACAAACGCAAGCTATCAGACTCTTGAGTGGAGCGTTGTTTCAAGCAGCAATATGAAAAAATCGGATTCGGACCTTGAAAACGGTATCAGGCTGACTCCCGACGGCGACAATCCTGCATGGGCAAAGATTAAGATAGCTGCAACCGATAACTACGGCAGAGAAACCTCAAGAATTGTCTGGGTGGTTATGGCTGATAATATCGCTTCATCGTTCAGCCTTACGGATAGCTCGCTTACCGCATATGCAACGGACGCACCTATTATGATCGGCAGAAGCTTCGGCGGTTCGCCCGACGTTAAGGCAATCGAATGGAGCTCAAGCGATGAAAGTGTAGTAACTGTTGACCAGTACGGCTATTTCACTCCCGTTAATACGGGTGAAGCGGTTATTACCGCGGTATCCGTTGACGGCGGATTTACAGCAACTGTTAATATAACAATATTTACCGATTATGAACCCCTTGCAGAAAAGGTAAGTGAATATAAGGCGTTCCTTGAAGAGGTTCAGAGCTCCGAGGAGCAGATATACACAGAGTCGAGCATTAATGTGCTTGCAGCTGCAATTGCAGAGTGCGAAACAGTTATTATGGAAGAGCTCGCAACTCAGAACGAGGTTAATTCCTATATTGAAACACTCGACGCAGCGTATAACGCTCTTGAAACAAATCTTCCTGCAACGGGCATCAAGATTGTTCTTGACGGAGAGCAGGAAGGCGTAACCGAAGAAAACGAAGGCTTCTTCAGAAACACCGTATCAAGCAAGGTTCTTGCAGACAAGACAATACAGTTCAAGTATGTTCTTCTTCCCGAAGACAAGGAGACGTCCTTTGAAACAATTGAATGGACCTCCTCAAACAGACTTGTAACTGTTGACAAGAATTTCGGAACCGTAACAAACATGTCCGGTACCGGAAGCTGGGCGGTTATCACCTGTACGGTTACCGTTGAAGGCGGAACAACCTACAGCGATTCTGTATATGTTTCGTTTGTTGGCTACGGCGCAACAGCGGTTACCTTTGACAGCGAGCTGATTTACGGCGCACCTGAACAGACAAAGGCGCTTGAGGTTAATCTCAATCAGCCGTATCCGAGCAATATGACACCTGCTCAGGAGGCAATTTATAAAGGCTACAGCGTTAACGACTGTCTGTATGAGTCAACTGATGAAAGCATTGCAACGGTTGACGAAGACGGTAACGTTACCTTCCATAACCAGGGAACCTGTCAGATTAATGTTACCGCTCTTGACGGCGGATACACAGGCTCGATAACGGCATATACAACGCTTGATACAACTTCGCTTCAGCAGGCGATTAAGAGAGCTGAAAAGCTCACCTATACGGATTACGAATATGAATACGGAATTGCACTTCAGGATGCGCTTGAGCTTGCAAATTATGTTCTTGATAATCCGTATGCACCGCAGGAGGAGATAGACGCTGCTTGCGCAAGTCTTCTTGAGGCAATAACAAACGCTGAGGATAATCCGTTTATCGCACCGAATCCGACAATTAAGATTGACGGTGAAGAATTTGAAAACGGCGCTGAATTCAATGTTGCAAACGGCGGAGAAATCACTGCTTCATATGTTATGAATGAAGACGCAATGATTAAGACTGCTTCCTGGAACGTCAAGAGCGCAACGGGCGCAAGCACCGAAATTTCGGACGGAGACCTTGTAATAACAAAGACGGGTGATGAAACCGCAACCGTTATATTCGAGCTCGTAACCGTTGACGACTATAACAGAGCGCAGAGCTTTGAAAGAACAGTTTACCTTGTTGACGGAGAGAGCGAGCTTAAATATATCTCATCGATAACTCTTACCGCTGACGGCAATGAAATAAGCAATTCTGCTCTCACATACTCGGGTCTCGGCAATAAGTTCTCAGGCTTCGACGGAGTTCAGCTTGCATATGTTGCAAGCCCCGAGGATGCAATTGCTCCCGTAAGCGTTGAATGGTCGTCAAGCGTATATAACCGAATCGCAGTTGACGAAAACGGATATGTATATATTACAGATTCGGGAAGAAATTATTCACTAAAGACACTCGCAACAACAATAACCTGTACGGTTACTAATGCAGACGGCTCAACAGCCAGAGCAACCGTTTTAATCACATTAAGAAGAAGCTAAGGAGGGAATAAAAATGTTAAATAACAGTAAAATTAAAAAATATATTTCCTCCGCCCTTGCGTTTGCAGTAATCGTTTCCGGCATGGCAATCGGTATGTTTGCCTATGCCGGAGACGGCACACCGATAACCGAGGATTATTTCCCCGACGAGGTCTGGAGAACCCTTGTTACAAATTATCTTGACTACGACCGTGACGGAATGCTTTCAAAGGAAGAAATCGATTCAACCGTTACAATGGACGTTTCGGGATTCCTTGAGTCGGAATACGGCGCAGGCACCGAGGTTGAAATTGCCGATTTAACGGGAATTGAATTGTTTACCTCACTGAAAAGACTCCGTATCGGCGGTCTCGGACTTGAGGCGCTCAATGTTTCCGCACTGACAGAGCTTGAAAGCTTAACCTGCCAGGGCAACTACCTTGACCAGCTTCATCTTGAGAACAACTCAAATCTTACCGAGCTGAACTGCTCGGCAAACTTCCTTGAGCATCTCGACCTTTCGCAGCTTGTTAATCTTGAAAGGCTTAGCTGCCACACGAACTATCTTGAAGAGCTTGACCTTTCAAAGCAGACAGCGCTCACCTTCCTGAGCGTTTATCAGAACGAGCTCACCGAGCTTGACCTCAGCAAAAACACACTTCTGAAAACGCTTAACTGCTCAAGCAACCACTTAAGAGAGCTTGATTTGAGCAATAACACAGCGCTTGAAGATGTTTTTGAGAAGAATCTCGGTAACCAGACGGCAAGTTCGTATACATATATCGGTTCCGACGGTATTGTTTATGCAAATTTCCCGATTGATAATCCTTCGGGAATTGCCCATACAACGCTTGACACCTTTAAAGACGTCGTTGAAACGGACGAAGAGAGCAACGAGAGCGTTGTAACAGTCCGCGTTGTTGCGTATAACGACGGAAAGTTCTATACAAGCGAACCCGAAAAGGTTGTTGACGGAATAGATTACTACTATGATGTTAATCTTGAGGGTGCCGAAAATATGAAGGTTCATGTTGACACTAAAAAGACCTTCTGCGTAGTCCGCTACTATGACAGCGCTGACCTGAAAAACAAAATCGGTCAGGAGGTTGTAAACAAGGGCGAGGCTGCAACCTTTGAGCTTAGCGAGGTTCCCGTCTGCAAGATATTCGTTTCCTGGAGCGAGGACCGCAGCGAGGTTAACGACGACCTTCAGATTTATGCAATCTGGCGCGAGGACCACAACCTTCAGATAACAGCGTATGACAGAGGAATTGTTACCGCTGTATGCACAAAAGAGGGCTGCGGTGCAGAAAAGACCTACAAGTTTGACAGCTATATCAATGCAAAGTCGGGCGATGACAATTATGAAGAAGTTCTTGATTTGAATTCCGACGGCGTGATAAATGCAAAGGACTTTGCAAGATTAGCAAGAGGCGCATATTAATATTAAAACAAACAAAAACAGGATTGAGAGCAATTCTCAATCCTGTTTTTCTGTTGTTGTTTCGGGCTTGGTTGTGGTTTCTTTTTTCTTTGTGGTTGTTTCTTTCTTCGTTGTGGTAGTCGTGGTCGTTGTAGTTGTTTTTTGTTCTCTGTAGGAACTCGAGGTTTTGTAATTCTGAACGCCGTTTACTGTTCTTGTAAGAACATAGGTTTCGCCGTTTCTTTTAATGTTTACGCTGACCTTTCCGACATCAATATCCTGCTTTGCATAAATCGAGCAGGTGAGCTTGCCCGAATCGCACGCCATTTTAATGCGGAAATCCGTATCGCTCGAATTTTTAAAGATAAAATCCTTGCTGTTCCACTGAACGGTTGCGTCGCCGCCGAGCGGAACATATGAAACCCTTAATGTGTGGTGATTTCTTTCTATTATTTCAGCATTTGCTCTGAGCGCACATTCAAAAAGCGTTGAGCTTACCTGGCATACGCCGCCGCCGAGCCCGTCAACAAATTCGCCGTCGGCAACAACCTTTGCGGTCTGATAACCTGCGGTAACGGTTCGCTTTCCGACCGTCTGGTTGAACGAGAAAACCTTTCCCGCGGGAACAACAATATTATTTACCTTGCTGACTGCGGTCTTTAAGTTCTGCGTTCTTGTTTTGTCGCCCGAATTATAATATGTTGAATAGGTTGCGAGCTTGTACGGATAACTGCCGTCGGAATCCTTGCTTAGTCCCTCATAAACAATTCTTGTTTTGCTTTCGGCAAAGGTTGTGTTTTCGTCCTCGGTGGTCGTAACCGTTGTTGAAACCGTTGTTTTCGGCGCAGCGGGCTCCTTAGAGGTGCTTTCGCTGCCTCCCTGCGCCGAGCACGAGGCGAGCCCAAACACTAAAACCCCCGCCGTAAGAAAGCAAAGAACCTTTTTATAATTCTCTCTTTTCATTAAATATCCTTTTTCACTGACCACTGGCCACTGACCACTGACTACTTCTCTTTGTATGGCTTCTTTCTCTTTACCCAGCCTTCCTTATTAACCTGCTTTGCTCTTGCAATTGAAAGCGACTCGCTGGGGATGTTATCGGTTATTGTTGAGCCTGCTGCGATATATGCCATATCGCCGACCTCAACGGGTGCAATAAGATTTGTGTTGCAGCCGATGAACGCTCCGTCGCCTATGTTGCAGCGGGTTTTGTTCTTGCCGTCGTAGTTGCAGGTAACTGTTCCGCATCCGAAATTAACGTTTGCGCCGACATCGCTGTCGCCGATATAGGTGAGGTGAGCAGCCTTTGTGCCCTCGCCGAGAACGGAGTTCTTAACCTCAACAAAGTTGCCGATATGAACATCCTTCTTGATTTTTGAGTTTGCTCGAACCTTAACAAACGGTCCGCAGTCAACGCCGTCCTCAATTTCGGAATCGAGGATTTTGCAGTTGTCAAGAACAACGCCCAAGCCTATTTTTGAATCCTTGATATAGCAGTTCGGACCTATAACGCAGTTCTCGCCGATTTCGGTATCGCCAATAATGATAGTGTTGGGAAGAATCTGCGCGGAATTGCCGACCTTAACGTTCTTTCCTATCATAACGCCGTCTGTGCAGGGGATATCAACGCCCGAAAGCATAAGCGCGTTATTGATATTGCGGCGCATAATTGTATTTAAATCCATAAGCTGAATTCTGTCGTTAGCGCCGAGAACAGCCTCGCTGTTTTCGCAGACATATGCGCCCTTATTTCTTCCGCGCTTGATGAGAATTTCAAGTGCGTCGGTTAAATAGTATTCGTTTTGCGCATTGTCGTTTTTGATATTGTTAATTGCATATAGAAGCTCCTCGCCCTTGAACCAGTAAACGCCGGCGTTTGCTTCCATTATCTTCTTCTCTTCCTCGGTTGCGTCCTTATCCTCAACGATTTTAAGAAGGGTTCCGTTCTTATCGCGTTTGATATGACCGATACCGTGGGTATCGTCAACAACTGCGCTGATAAGGGTGATAGCGTTGTTGTTATCCTTGTGGTATTGGTATGCCTTATTAACGGTATCGGCGTCCATAAGCGGACCGTCACCGTTTAAAATGAGAATATCATCCTCCATATGACCTGAAATGAATTCCCTTGCCTGCATAACAGCGTGGCCCGTTCCGAGCTGAGGCTGCTGAAGGGCGGTTTTGATGTTTGAATCAAGCTTTTTGAGATAGTCCTCAACGATTTCGTGCTTATAGCCCGTTATAACGCAGATATCCTCAACGCCTGCTTCTTTAACAGCGCGGACAACATAGCTAATCATAGGCTCAAAGATAACCTCGCACATAACCTTGGGCTGTTCGCTCTTCATTCTTGTTCCCTTGCCGCCGGCAAGAATTATTGCAGCTTTCATAATTTATCTCCTGTAAATTATAATTACGAATTACGAGTTACGAATTACGAATTCAGGGTCGCTTCGCTCCAATTATAA
>Ga0310786_10005085_pt1 | contig 17989 bp, 29 predicted proteins | sample AusTroGonzalo_MG_FD_203881 | JGI IMG/M metagenome (GOLD analysis project Ga0310786, IMG submission 203881) | Bovine rumen microbial communities from tropical cattle in Woodstock, Queensland, Australia - Gonzalo_03 (v2) (version 2) | ecosystem: Host-associated > Mammals > Digestive system >... | reverse complement strand
AGTGGAAGCGAAGATACTACAGTTTCGATTATTCTCTCTCGTGAACACGCATTGGCGTTGTACGAAGCGCTAAAGCTCTCGCTCAATAAATAAGTGAGGAGTGACTCACCATGAGTGAGATATCTAAAGCGGTCGGTCAGTGGATCGTTGCGAACGTTGGCTGGTCTGTAATTATTTTTCTATTTATTCTTTCAGGTTTATTCAAGATTGTAAAGATTGAAATCAATCCAATCGGTTGGCTTGTTGGATATATAGGAAAAGCTTTAACCAAGGATGTTCGCAACGACATTTCTGAATTAAAAACATCTACTGATCAAAAATTTAAAGACATACAAGAAGATCGAATAAGTAAAATAGCTGAACTTAAAAGCGATTATGATCAGAAAATAAAAGATCTGCGAGAAGATTTAGACGCATTCGAAAGCGTAGCAAAAGAAAAACTTATTCTTGTTCGTGAAGAAAGTTCTATGAATTGCGATCATGTCACTACGCGGTTAGATGAGATGCAAAGATCAAACGACATGCAGACGGTGCGTCAGATCAAAGCTCACGTATTAGATTTTGCAAATTCATGCTTGAATAAACACAAGCACACGAAGAAAGACTTTGACAATATTATTTCAGAGAATCAAGAATATGAGGCACTTGTGGCTAAATATGGTTTAGTAAACGACGTTTATACAGAAGACTTTAATTATATTATGAAGGTTTATCACAAGTGCCAAGAAGAAAACAGCTTTCTTAAAGAAAGCGATGACGAATAACGAAAGTTAGAGGGTGGTTTCTTTGGCAACAAAACTTGCGGTTAAAGCGAAAGAAGCATTTATGCAATACTCAAAGAAGATGTGTACCAGAGTTACCATCTTCTGGATGATATATCGTATTGTGAATTTTGTCGTTGTTCTTCTTCGTCCTGAAGTAGCTCATTCATTAGTGGAGTTAAGTACAGGCGTAGATACTATTATGATAGTTAACATAGGTTTTTATACTGGTAATTCTGCAACAGAAAAACTTGCAATAGCATTCGGCAAAAGAAAAAGTCTTTACAGTTCAGATGATGAACCAGACAAAAAAGAAGACAGTGATATTGTAGACGAAGAAGACGAAGAAGAATGCTAATAAATAAGGTGGTGATCAAAATTGGAAAACAGTAATATAAGAATTATGCGTTTAGCAAAAGGCAGGCTGAATCAAACTAAATATTTGTTTCAGTATGATTACGGACAAAGATTAGTCTTTACAGATGTCGAACTGCCAGATGCTTATGAAGTGCATTTTAGCAACCAAGAACATGGACAAAGCAAAACAATGATTGGAGATTCAACTGGTGTTGATATTCCAGATGAATATCTTCTGTCTGGTGAAGATATTTATGTTTGGCTTTATTTACACAATGGTTTAACAGACGGAGAAACAGAATACATGGGTGTGATCAATGTAAAAAAAAGAGCGCAACCTACAGATGATGTTCCGACACCAGAACAACAAAGCGTTATTGATCAAACCATTGCTGCTTTAAATAACAGTATTGAAGAAATCCCACAAGTCATTGACACAGCCCTCCAAGAAGCAAAAGAATCTGGTGAGTTCAAAGGCGACCCAGGAGCGCCCGGTCCAGACGGGTTTTCTCCGTCTGCTTCTGTCAGTAAAGTAGGTAGAACAACTACAATTACAGTTACAGATAAAACTGGGACGACAACCGCCCAAGTTTTAGACGGCGATGACGGTGGATTTTCGCCAATTGCCAACGTGAACAAAAGCGGAGACACGGCGACAATTACTATTACGGATAAAACAGGAACGACAACTGCTCAGATTAATGATGGACAAGATGGTGCTGATGGACAAGATGGATTCTCTCCTGTTGCATCTGCTAGTAAATCTGGCAATGTGACAACTATTAGTATTACTGATAGAACAGGCACAACAACAACAGAAATAGTGGACGGTATTGATGGACTGGATGGATTCTCTCCGATTGCTTCAGTGAGCAAAAGTGGAAGCACAACTACCATCAGTATCACAGACAAAAACGGCACGACTACGGCTGAAGTTACAGATGGCGAACCAGATCCAGTCGTAATTGCGTCTGCAGTTGATGACTGGTTAGACGATCATCCAGAAGCCACTACTACCGTTGAAGATGGCGCAATTTCAAGAGCAAAGCTTAATGCAGATCTTCAGGCAAAGACAGACTCTATACCAGAAACTAATAATATTCTTGATGAGTATGTTTACATCAGAACTGATGGCAACAAGAAGAATACTTTCACAGCGGGCGAAATGGAAAACGCAGGAATATTCAGTGTTGTTGTTCCACAGACGTTGTCCGAGAGTACAGAATATGTTGTATTCCAAGAAGATCTTTGTCCACCACTGGATGCATATCATGCGTCAAGCGTTATGTATTCAAAAAATGTCGGTAACGCTCTGGTTGTTAACGGAACTGCGCAAACTACAGTTTGGTATTATGGCAGGTTTGATCAAACAGATACATATAGCCCAACATCAGCTATAGCACTTGGTGATACGGTATATTTATTAGCGACCGCATCGGGTTCATTTACACCTGCACAGGGTGAAACCGAAATGGTTAAACTGTTTATGAATAATTATGACAGTGGTGGGACTAACAGAGCGCAAATAAACGGAATTATGACATCTTCTGATACAGTAAAAATTTTATCCAGTACAATGCCTTCTGATATTTCAAAGATTAGTGTATGGATAAGATTAGCTCCTGGCACCTATGAAGACTTTACAATTCGTTGGATGGCATATAAAAATGAAACAGTGCAGGAATATGATATCAGCAACGGATTAGTGTTAAAAGACTCAGAGGCAGGAACAAACGGTTTAACTATGCTGCCTGTTGATGGGTATATGGAAACATTCGTCAATACAAAAGAATATATCGACAAGTATCCATACTACATTACACCCAAGATGTTTGGTGCTGTTGGCGACGGAATCACAGACGACTCAATGGCAGTACAAGAAGCCTTTGACTATGCTGCACAGCACAAACAGCCTTTATACATCTCAGACGGTGTGTATTATATCCATGAAGTAGAGCTGCGCAATGGATATACGTATAATGTATTTGGATCAGTCGTACCAAGACCGGATTGGAATGTTGCTCCAAACAAAGGTTTGTATATTAAAAAAGATACCTGTGGTTTTATCGGCATCGCCGCAAACAATAGCACATCATTCGACGCGTTTCCAAAAGTCAGGATCTTTATGTCTGATGTGACAATTAAAGGTGAAAATAGTACGACTGGATACCCGACAGTATTCAAAGATATTGTCTTCACAGACAGTACATTCGATAACATAAATGCTTCATATCTTAGGTGTTTCATTGACGGTGCTGTTATTGGTAACTCACTAATAACAAACTGTAAACTGTTAGCAGTGCATAACAGCGTTTTTAAATCCTGGGGATGCACTTATGGAATTCACGGCGATCCTGATTTTACAGACGCAAGAATATGTCACAATTACTTTTCCGGTATGGTAAAGGGACTTGGAAACTTGTACTTCCCGACAGTGTTTGATACTCCGACCGCATTATATAATAACTTTTTCAGCCATAACTTTGTTGGAAATATGTGGGCAGTAGTTGGTGTAACATCTACAACAACCAATAAAGTAAGACTCAATGGCTGGAACTCTGATCACAACATCTATAGTTTTGTGCCTTATTTCGGATGGAATAAAATTCCCAATTCAGAAGAACCTATAGTGTTAGAACTGTGCAATTTCCACGCAGACAGCATTTGGTATGCAAGTGCAAGAGCAATCATCGATAACCCAGAAGGTAGAGCTTACTTTGATGATTATTCAAACGAGCCAAGAATCACAGGAGACGCAATACACTTCTTATCAGGAGCAGAGTTTTCATATGTTAACGTTACAGATATAATTCTGCGTATGTCTGACACCCTCTTGGAAGACGTGGTGAGTTTACATGCTGTCAACCTGTTAACTGTTAATTCTTATGCAAGCGCACAAACAGACGAAGAGCGTATTTTTGAACTTAACTGTGTTGCACACGCATTTGACACCAAGATACCTCTCGAAGATTATACTGAATATGCGGACATTTATGTGTTTGACAATATTCCATCTTGGAACAACCGAACAGTTAACAGTTTACCTACAATCCAAGATAGTAACTATAGGTATGTGCTTGAAAAGCAAACTTGTTATTATAACAACAAGTTATATACATGCCTTAACAACACTTGGGTTGAATCTGCAGGCACAGTCGAAGATGGCAGCGTTACGCTGGCAAAGCTTGATCCTGATCTCAGCAGCAACATTGTTATTTATGAAGCATCTGAAGGTAAACACACATTCACTGCTCAGGAAATGACAAGTGCAGGAGACTTTAAAATCTCTATTCCTGCTCAAACTGGAACTGATTATGAGTATGTATCATATTTACCAGATTTGATTCCGCCATATGATGCTTATAGTTATCCAGGTGTTGTATATTCAAAACCCGTAGGGAACGTGCTTACCTTAAACGGGACAAGAAGCAGCGACGTGGACTACTACGGGAAATACAACGACAGTTGGAATGTATCTCCGAATTATACGATCAACAGTGGAGACAAAGTAACGCTCTTTGTTCACTTTGACGGTACGGTCGAGCAGGACGTAGGAGCGACCCAGACGATTGTTGTCTGGATGAACCTGAATTACTCAGGCGTTACGAGTACGCAGAAATACATTGTTCTGGCTCCCGGAGTTCATTACGGGACGGTCACCGCCACAGCGGCAGCGGACGTTACGACGATGAACCTTACAGTTACAATTAAACCAGGTACTTATACAAATTGTAAATTATGTTGGGCTGCTGTTAAAACAGATGATGTAAGTCTTGTTGACGCTACGAGCGGAATTACTCTGAGTGATTCTACAACAGGCAAGAATGGCATCACTATGATCCCGATCAATGGTAGCATGATCACAATGGCAAATACCAAAGAATATGTCGATAACCATCTGCCAGACGACGTTATCACAGAAGACGATTTGGATTATATCACGCCTGAAATGTTTGGTGCTGTAGGCGATGGTGTTGCTGATGATTCAGTTGCTATGCAGGCAGCAATGAATTATTCTGCGTTGCATCATAAACCAATCAATGTGTCCAAAGGTGTGTACAAAATTGGCGACATCAATCTGTATAATGGAAATAGCTATGAAATATACGGTTCTTTCTATGCTGAGACGCCAAACTGGAATGGCAAACCAGTCACAGGACTGTACATTAAAAACGATTGTGCTGCTGGTTTTGTCGGCGTTCGTCTGTCAGAAGAATACACAGCATCATCGCTTCCGGTGATTAAATTTGTAATACGAGACACTACTGTTAAAGGCGAAAACGGTTCCAATTATCCGACATTCATGAAAGATGTTTCATTAACAAATAGTCGATTCCTTCATGTTGGTGCACATTATTTATCCTGTTTTATTTTCGGAATGATTATGGGTTCTACGTTGATTTCTGACTGTGAACTTGAAGAGATTACAGAGTGTGCATTTAGAGGATGGTCGAATCATTATGGCTCCAATACTGCAGCGTTTACCGATTCTCGTATTATAAATAACCAGTTTAGCGGCATGACAAAAGGTCTTGGTTCATTGTTCTATCCGACAGTGTTTGAAGGATATAACTTTGCTGATAACTTCTTTTATGGAAATTTCATAGCAAATTTCTGGGCAGTAATTGAGACTCCAATTGGATTAATTGATTCATTTATTTCAAATAATAATATTTATACATTTACGCCTTATTTTGCGTTGTATAGAGGAGAAACACCGTCCGACATTATGCTGTCTGCTTCCAACATTGCAAACGACCAGATATGGTACGCAGGCGTTGAGCCTCTTACCAATACAGCAGAAGGCAAAATGTATTTTGATGATTTTAATGGTGACACAAGATTAACTGATGAACATATTCATTTCTATAACTTTGACGCTGTGAGAAGCAGCAATATTAGAGATGTTATAACGAGATGGAGCGAACCTCTGTTAAAAGATGTTATTAAAATGAGGTATACAACCTTTACCAGAGCATTCAGTTATTGTGTGTACCCATCTGGCACAACAGAGCCTGCTGAAGAAGCAGAGGCTGCGGCAAATGCTTTCGTTACGAAGTTCTTAGCTTCGGACTACAACGACAATATGGATGCTTATATTGGATCAAAGATTATGGCACTAGATGGAAGAGTTGCGTTGACACTTCCAACAATTGAAGATAGCACTTACCGGTATGTTCTTGACGGACAAACATGTTATTACAACAATAAACTTCTGACTTGCCGTGGAACAAATTGGTACGATGCTATGGGTAATATTGTATCGTAAGGTATTAGAGATCGAATCTATCGGTCTCTTTTACCTATTAATTATGCAAAGGAGGATAAGACAATGGTTAGACCAACAAGTCCTGTTTTTAGTTCAGGGGATGGCGTTGTTCATACGAACTTTGCCGGATTAAGCACAGACACCAAACCAACGACTGATCTGGCTACTGGTTGTCTGTTTTTAGAAATAGACACAGGTGACGTATACGCCTATAACGAGGTCGGCAACTCTGATTCTAAATGGCTGAAGATTGCCGAACTTGGTGGGAGTGGTTCATAATGGATTTAATGACACTTATGTTTTTAAAAGCTGCTGGAGCGGGCAAACCAAAAGGTCCAGTTAACTTGTTGAATGTAAAAAGTTACCAATACAACAGCGGTATTTATGCACCCAACGTATCAAATGGACGCATTGACGATACATCTATTGCGTCTGGCAATGGTGATTATATTGTATGGAGTCAAGTGTTCCCTGCAGGCACATATACTTTCTCGTTTAAATACAAGGGCACCGGACTTAAAGGTGTTCGATTCTTATGTACCAAAGAGATCCCAGATTCTTCTTATCTTTCCTTTTATCATTCATATTGGAAAGATCTCTCTGGCAATGAAATTACTATTGAACTTGACGAAGAGTTTTCCATAGGCATTTGCGAACTCACAGCTAGCGGTCATGCAACTGAGCCGGGGATAGTATACGATATCATGTTTGAAACAGGTGATACTGCACATGAATATGTTCCGTATATTGAGGAAAACAATCTTGTTAATTATGGAGAGTTTCTAAAGAATACGAATCTGACAGTAGACGGATTTGAAGTGTATGGAACGAATTATAATTTTAGAAACGATGCTCAAAAATACATGCTTAAAGAAACTATTCCTGCCGGAAGCGTGGTAAAAGTTTCGTCAAGATTCTATAGTGAGAACAACGACGGTGACACTGGAGGACTTGTATTCCGTTTAGGATACGCAGGATCGGATGACTACTTGAATGTTTGCACGTTTGTGAATAGTCAAGCTACGCTCGATGTCGGCGGCGCTACAGTAACAGTCTCGCAGGATTGCGATAACTTGCAGTTTGGATGGAACACTGGATATAATACTGTTATGCATTTGCGTGATCTTGTTGTAGAAGTAATAAAATTTGACAAAAACATATTTAGTATGGATGAATTTGCCGGGTTGAATCATATCACATATGTTGATGGAGTTGCGTCAGCAACATCAGATCATTTCAACTGTGGTGGGCATTGCTACAACCTTACAGAAACAATTCCTGCTGGGAAAATGTTTAAAGTAAAAGCAACGGCAAAGGTAACAGACGGTGGAAACGAAGACACATGGGGTTTAAGAATTCAAGCGTTCTTCTCCGACAATACAAACACCGATTTCTGGCATTTTAATGAACTTGATACTGATTGGACGACAATGCAAGGCACTTATACGCTTGCAAAAGATGTTATAGGTTTAAGGTTTAGTTATGCAAACTATCCTAATAGCGTATGGCACTTGAAAGATATTGTCGTTGGTATACCAGAATAAAGGAGGCATCATTATGTCTATTACTGAAATTGTAACTTTAGTATTAAGGGTTGTTTGTTTTATTCTTGTGGCTTTTATTATTCCGTTAATCAAACGGAAGTACAGCCAGAACCAAATTGATGATGTACTTGATAAGATTCAGACTTACGTAGAAGCTGCTGATCAGATCTTTGGCAGAGAACAAGGCGAAGAAAAGAAACAGTGGGTTCGTGGACGGTTAGCCGCCCATGGAATCGACGTTAATCTTGACCTGATCGACGCTGAAATTGAAGCCGCAGTACTGCTTTTACACAACGCTCTGAAAGCGTAAAAAAAAATAGGGAACTTTCGAACTGTTTTAGTCATTCGAAAGTTCCCTATTTTTATCTGTTATGGATAATTGCCAGTTACTGCGTTGTCACTTGGCGGCGTTTTTGATAATAATTTATTGTTTGCGTTTGAGATAAACGTGTTACCAACAAAGCTGTTCTTGTGGCAGTTGTTTGTTATTCTGATTGCAGGCAGCGTGCTTTCTCTGACGTTATGCATGGCGTTTCCGTTTATGCAAGTACCCTGTATGTTGCTGAATGCCATGAACTCTCCTTCGCTGTTCTTAAATACGTTATTGCTTATGATTGACGATCTTGTGCTCCCAGCGCTTTTAATCCATGAGTTTACAGTCTTTTCCGATCCAACCCAATACCCCGTATCACTTATGAAAGTATTACCAGTTATTACACAGTTTTGCATTCCTTTTCTGAAATCCATAAAGGGAAACTCTCCCTTTATTCCTTGTATTACGTTGCCAGAAATGTTCCAGCCCCACGCTTGATCATAAGCTCTGACCAAGAACCCGGTTCCATTGTCAACTGTGTTGCCTTCAAAGTGCAGTCCGTAAGCATGACCGCTGCGAATTATTAAAAAAGCACTGGACATGTTGTGTATCCTGCAGTTTTTAATACATATAGCTCGTTGATCATACATAGCAGGATGGTTATTGTTTGAGTCTTTCTCGTCTATCCAGTAAAAATCTCCTAAATAATTGGAGCTTGTTATTGTACTGTTGTATATTTCACAACCTCTGCCAGTTACAGAAAGGATTCGATAGAAGTTTTTAACTGAACATTGTTCAATTCTGATATCATAGTCACAAAGATCTTCATCTCTGGCTTTTAAGAATAATCCTATTCTGTGTTCTCCAGCCCTGCCGAAAAAACGTAATCCGGCAAGACGGAATAGCTGGATGTGGACATCGAACAGTGGAGTTGTTTTGGGATCTGGACAATTGGAAAAATCTGCGATGATACCAGACGTTCCCATTCTGTTTATTGTTTCAGAAAATATTCTTTTACACTGCTTATTGGTTATTTGAATTGTATTAGTTATCAAATAGCTTTCGTGATGCGACGTTGGAACAAACACATCATACCCGCTGTTTACTGCTTTTTGAAACGCAGCAGTATCGTCTGTTTTACCGTCTCCTTTTGCGCCAAACATTTGCGGCGTTACCATTTCGTTCATTGTTGCTTCACTTCCCACTTTAAATGTTGTTGGTTGTCACATCATCGTTTGCTCCCAACACAGTTAACATTTCATTACAGAAATCTTCATAGTCTAAGTACCCTAAAAGATCCATTTTATGCCTCAGCTCTTTAAACGATTCTTCCATTTGTTCTTTGTATTTCTTTTTAATAGAACAAAACACAACACAATATTTATATTTATCCGAAGTCATCGTTTCTCCAAACTTTACCGGAATTTTATTCTTATAGAAAATAGAGTCTCCAAGAAAGTGATCATCAATCATAATATCAAAGTACATATACCCGAGTCCGAATAATTTCTTATACGGATAATAATTCCTCATTAGCATTCCACCCCTCTTAACTTATTTTTCTTTTTCATTTGTCTTCTCTTTTGCTAAAGGACACATCTCTGTGCCTTTAAACATAGCCGCAGAGTACATTCCACCCTTGGTTAACCTGTTAGCTAAGTTTCTTTCGCATTCAACGTGTGAACATTCATTCCCGCACCATGTAATGTCATCGTGAATCCATTCAATAAAATCCTGACTAAACAAAAATTTCCCTCCTTTGTTGAGGACAGTATTGTCCTTTGTAAAATTTTTATTTATACTTATCTCCCAAAGGAGAGTGTAAGTATGAGAACGCGTGGCAATAAACAAGGATCAGTCTATTACCGTTCTGATCGTAAGCGATGGGTCGCCCAAATAGTTATTGGGTGGAAGCTGCCAAACAAAGAAGGCGGCTGTTTGATTCCAATCAAGAAAACTATTGGTGGATTTAAATTAAAAAAAGAAGCTCTTGCCGCGTTAAACAGGTTGTTAAACGGCGAAGAGCAGGAAGATAATAAACAGTCTTTGGATGATATTTTCCAGTCGTGGAAGAAATCATATCAATCTCGTGTTGAACCTAAGACTCTGAAAGGCTACGAACAAGCTTACAACTATTTTGCCGATCTGAAATACAGGCGCATACAAACTATTACAGCTGCAGAGCTCCAGTCGTGCATGGATAAATGTCCAAAAGGTAAACGTACTCATCAGCTTATGAAAGTTGTAGCCGGATTAATATGGGGTTACGCCTTCGATCTCGGTAAAGTTAAGAAGGACATAACAACAAATCTATATATCGGTAAACATGAAACTAAACCAAGAGAACCTTTATCTCCTGAAGATATTCAAAAAATAAAAGAAGCTATCGGAAAGATCCGATATGCCGATTATATTTATTGTCTGTGTTATCTTGGCTTCAGACCTGGAGAGTTCCTTGAAATTAAAAAGGATCAGGTTGTCTGCGAAACAATACAGAAGGAACAAGTATATTATATAGTAGAAGGAAAGAAAACTGCGGCTGGAATCAACCGTAAAGTTATCGTTCCAAAGCAGATACTGTCCATTATTCTTGAACGATTAAGCATAGAAGGAACAGAATATCTTTTCCCGTTCTATTATTTCAAACGAGGTACAACGGAACTGAAAGAGTTTCGTAAGATGACTGTGAATTATTTCGACGAGTCAGTATTTAAACCGATCAAAGAACGGCTTGACATAACAGGCAACAAGGTTCCTTATAGCGCCAGACACTCTTACGCCGACAAGCTAAAACACGCAGACGGCGATGTAAGAGATAAGGCTGCTCTGATTGGACATAGTGACTATAGTTTTACTCGCCAGCAATATCAGAGCAGTCCTCTTGAAGACCTAAAAACAGTCACTGACAGCATTGTTTAAAGGCACGCCACATTAGTTTTCCTTCAGCTGTTGAATTTCTTTGTTCAGATAGAACACAGCCTTCTCAAGATCTTCAGCTTCTTTTGTCGGATCTTTCAATCCAGCTCTGACAATATATTTAATTGCATTACCGCGACAAAAGTTCAGCTTCTTATCCATGATAAAATCTATACACTCTATTTTTCCTGTGGTGTAATGACTAGGATGATTTACAGGATCATTTTTAACCATATTTACACTCCTTTTACCAACACATATAAATACAATCTATTGGTATATCTCCGTTCCAACTCCATTGTAGATCTTGTGTAAGATATTGGATTATGCTTTGAAGGCATTTTAATACGGAATCCGTACTTCCCCATCCGTTATCCGGCTCGAGATGTTTGTACTTACGAACGTTAAACTGCATCTCGTGTATTCCCTTTTCAATATTAGGAATATAATCTTGTACTTTGTACCATTCACTTTGTTTGAAATCCCAGTCCATGCATTGCCTGAATATTTTTCCAACATTATAAGTCGGACTGGCATATTCTGGTCTGCCTATTACTGCGTATAAGTCTTGGTGGTCTGCTACTTTAACTGCAAACCTTATGTCATAACTCATTCCACTTCACCGCCTTTATGTCAATCCAAAGACGTTTATTCCAAAAAACAAATTTAGACAAAGACAAACAACAATGCTCGCCCCACAAATAGCAAGTAAAACGACAATGGGTATTAAAATCCACAACGCTATATCTAGTAATTTATCCATTCCCATCACCGACTTTCCTCTGCTCCAATGGATACATTCTTTGCGGTTCGTCTGTATCCATAATGATTATTCCTTTGGGCAATTTCTTTTCTACTTCTTCGATTTCATGCAAATACTTGCTTGAGTAAACGTATGTCACCGTTAAACTATAGCCATCAGTTGTCGGCGTATTCCGTCTCCACGATTGCGTTATTTTCACCTTCATCGACCTTCCCATTTCCATCCATGTGCTTCAAGGAATGTATCTGCTTTGTGATACTGTTCTATGATTGCTTCCTGCTCTTTCAGCCTTTTGATTGCATCGTCAAACAGAATTGTTTTCTGTCGCAAAAGTTCTACCGCACCTTGATACGCCGCTTCCTGCTCTTTCAGCAGGGCAAGCGTTTCATCAATCAAGTCCCACGGGGCATCCAATGGGTCACGGCTGAGAACCGCTTCCCATGCTTTGATTACCTTCTCCATGTCCATTCACTTCACCGACCTTCCTGCCTTTAAGGCTGAATCTTTGCTTCTCTATTCAGCTTTCTTCTTTCATTCCTTGCTCCAATTTTCTTATTTGTTCTCCATGATTTTGCCCTATGCCAGATATCAGAAAAATGTGAACGGGTATCTAATTTCTTATAGTGCGACTTCATTCCCACTTCACCGACCTTCCTGCCTTACGGCAAGCGTTAATCCTGCGATTATATTATCCCTGTACATCTCTAACCATTTTCGCAAATCACTTTCAGCAATATGCTTTCCGATTTCCTCAAGGGATGTGATGGTTTCAATATCCTTACGGACGATTTCAAACCAACTGTCCGTATCACGTTTTCTCATCGAGTAGCATTTCTGCTCAAGCTCGGAACGAACATATTCATAACTGTCATCATCATTCCATGATTCGCCAAGATAACCACCACGAATCAGAACATCCATTGCATCATCAAGCGTTATCATCAGACTCATTCACTTCACCGACCTTCCTGCTCTTGTGGATGCTTGTCACGCATTTTATGCTTTCTGTTTTCTTCACACCACGGGCAACCACCATGATTTCGGCACGTTCCATCAATGCTCTTACTACCCGTGTATGGTTTCCTGTGTTCCTTTCCATGCTTAATGGCTTTATCAAGACTCATCTGAACACTACCTCTCCGTCCCTAAAGAACTGCTCATTCCGTGAACCGCAATGTGGGCAATACTGTGACAGTTTTTTCTTCGGCTTTGTTGTACGGTCGAATATCTTCATGTGACATTCGGAGCAGTAGATTCCCTCGTTTGCACAGAACTCAAGAACTATCCAATGTCCTTCTTTTTCTCTTTTCGGAACAACGTTCATCATTGTATCAATAGACAAAATGCAATACCCTTCCGACAATCCATATTCATCAATGCCATAATAAACGTAACGGACAAGAGCATCCAATTCCTCGCCTGTGTACTTTTCACCGTCCCATTCTTTTAAACGGAGAATGTCACCGCTATGAAAGTTCCTGTCATTCTTTCGGATTTCAAAACGCTTGTCACCGCAACGGACTGCATCATAATATTCTGGCAGGATTTTCAGTTCATGTATCGTCATTCCCACTTCACCGACCTTCCTGCTCTTTAAGCAGTTCCTTCAACCGTTTCCAATCGTCCTCAAGAGCATGGTACATTTTGTCCCTATGCTCCTGCTCTTTCAGCAGGGCAAGAGCATCCTTTGCAAGGTTTGTTGAACACGCAAATCCCTCTGTGTCATCATTCCAATACGGGCAGAATCCGCATTTTATTTCCTGCGAACAACATTCAAGCCCATTGATAACCTTCTCCCTGTCAAGCATTTTAATCTCCTTCTATATTTTCTGTATCAATCAACCAGTCTTCAAATTTGTCCAATACTTCTTTGAATGTTTTGCCATTCCAGGAAATATGCCGACCATTTACAAGCAAGTAGCAGTGTAATTCAATTTCAATAAAAGACACATCTGTAACGTTTTCTGCTTCGTATATATTGTCAAAACAGATACGAACATCAATTGCCCCTTCATATGACTTATGATAACCATCATCAACTTTTTCTATGAGATTAAACACTCTTTGTCTTAATCCATAAAACCGTTCCCATTCTTCGTTTGTAAAAACTGTCATACTTGTTTCTCCCCTGTAAGTAAATTTATAATGTTATTACAGTATTCTTCGTAGTCGTTATTTCCTATTAATAACATTTTTGTTTTCAGTTCTTCGAATGCTTCTTCCATGTCTTTCTTATATTTTTTTCTTACTTTACAGAAAATAAATTTATACTTGTCTCCGTCTTTAGACCATTCTTCTCCAAATTTAACTGGAATTTGCCTCTTATAAAACAAAGAATCGACTGCGTAATTTTCAGTCGTGTTTAAATCTATGTAAGCGTAGTTGTTATAGAAAAATCCACCAAGGTCAATGTAATTCATTTGTCTTCCTCACAAATAATCTTCCGAATTTTCGAATTCATTCACCATGCATTTTTCACATTCTCTTGGAACGGCATCAATTTCCGTTACATCCCAATGTCCATCCGCCCATCTTTGATATTCCATTAAAGAACTCATCTTGTTTTTATGTTTATCTGTAAACCTAACAAGTAACATTTTATATTTTCCTGGCATCTTATTTACTACAAACTTAACAGGATGAGAACTTAAATCTCCGTTCCATTCATAATATTCATTTACGGCTTTTTTTAATTCATCATTTATAGATGGAATCCAATCGTTTTTCGGCTTACTAATAGTTGTCATTTTTAATCTCCTTTATTAAGTTCTGTTACCGACCAGTTACCGACCAAATAAAAACTCGTTGAAGTAAACTTCAATTACTTCAACGAGTCTATAAATTAAGTTCACTGATTTCGAGTCAGCCCCGTTATGACCTCTTCGATACCGCTCCACGGAGTTCCGCAATGTTTTAAACTTGCGGAAATTCATAAAAATTTATTCTGTTACCGACCGTACTACCGACCAGTTTTCCCTTCATACCAGTTGATAAAACCAACTCTTGGAATTTTCAGTCGTGTTCCGATCTTAGCGCATGGGAATCCTAATGCTTTGACATCTTCTTTTGCCTGATGCCTTATCACGTTAGGGTTACAATTCAGTATAGTTGCTATGTCTCCTGGAGTCAATATTTCTTTATTTGAATTTTTCAGTTCTTCGATAGTCATATGTCATCTTATCTCCATGTACTTTGTTATACTGCCAGATTATATTTTTTATATTCGTACAGCCGATATGTTCGTTTACATTTGTCGTTATAATACCAATCGTAAACTTTATATCCATTGTCTTTCATTATTTTCCATGACACATCCCAGAAAAACACTTCTTTGTTCTTGCTGTGCGGGTCGCAGTTTCTTATAGGCAGATTCATGTATGCATTGAATACATCTTCTGTTTTGGCTACAGCCACGCTCAACAGTCTTCCGTTTAATACGTATGCCTCTACCGTATAAAGCGGATACACCAACCCATGTTTCATAGCGTATAAACGTTTTTCTATTTCACAATTCTCCGCTTTAGATTGGTCGTTGTTTCTTTTCTTTCTCAAGGAGAATGCGTTGTAAACTCCTTCGTTTCTGCACCGCTCAACTGTTGAGCCAACCGATCTCCAGGCGAAACTTACAGTTTTATTTCCGTCTTCTGTTGATATGAAGTAATCTATGCCACAGCTTTTATCCAGCAGTTTGCATGTATCTTCGTTAACTCCTTCGACGGGATGTATAACAAGCTTCTGTTTCCCGAATAAGCCAGGTATTTGTTGGAATAGTTCTATTATTTGATCGTGCGCTATCTCCATGCACACCTTACTCCACTTGGAATCTTCTTCGTAGCTGCTCAAATGAATCATCCTTTACGCATGTTTGTTCTCCTTTGCTTTTTATAAATAATTTTTACCTATTAACTTTATGAATTCTTCTCGTATGTGGTTTTCCTCAAACTTTGCTTGGCATTCTTTTTTCAGTCTTAAGTTCAGCTCTTTTTCATACTGAGCGCCTCCGTCACCGCGATGACAAGAGGCGCACAGTCTTACTTTAAAATTGTTGGCTTCTGAAATTTTACGATTAGCAACTCCACCATAGATATGATGCCATTCCAAACCACACTGTCTGCCACAAATGTAGCACTCGTCTTCGTTACTCTGAAGTATTGACTTGCTCACTCTTCTCGATCTTCTTCTGCCAGACAGCTAACGATCTCTCAATTTCCTCCTGCGTCATCGTGGGGATGCCGAGAGCGTTACAGTCCTGGATTAAAGAATCGATCAGTGCCGCCATCTGACGGGTGTCGAACACTGAACTTCCGTAATACAGAGTAACGTTTGTGCAGTTTGGAAGTTTGGACGGCTCACAGTCTGCTTGCCATCCAAGCCCTTTGCGTTGCCACTTTGTTACTAAATTTTCTACAGCAATGTTCTTACAACAAACAGTATCGGATACTCCTCCGATATCTTTGATAGCATTCCTGTATACTTCTGTCTTTCTTATACCTTCATGTTCTGCTATTTTATCAATTAATGCCCAAGCTAAATTGTTGCTGTCCATAGAGCGACGCTTTGAGTGTTTTTTTATCTCGATGTCTACATCCTTGCCATACAGTTCATCGAAAGATTCTCTAAAGTCACCCTGGACAGTCACTGTCAGTTCTTGTGTTTTGTCTGGGTTAACTGACAGTTTTTTGAGTTGACCTAACATCAGTCATCACCCTTTATAATGTTCATAAACTCTTCTTCTGTTATATCGATATTGGTATGCTCTTCGATACAGTGGTAAATCTTCTTCATGATTTTATCCAACTCTTCACGGAGAGCGTCTGTTAAATTAATGTTATTCAATGTATCATAGGCGAAATTAGCGTTAATTCTGTTTGCGTCGATAGTAACGCCGTTCCCGTCGTAAGCGGGATAAGCAGGATAAGGTTCAAGTGTGACTGGATTTATCATGGCGTCACGGATAGGCGTTGTGACATACTGCCTTACAGGCATGTTGCCTAACCTGTCTGTGTAAACTAAATCGTAAGGAACAACTCCTCCGTCCGCATGTGGCGGCATTATTCATCACCTTCTATTAGTTTGAGAATGTCTTCTTCTGATATCTGTGGTTCTTTTAAAGAATCAATCCAATGTTTTGGATACTCAGCTTCTGACTTCTTATATGTTCCCCAGGTATAATAGCCAGAACAGTCTGTAGTAGTTGATGTTGACCAATAATATCCAGCATATGGATTTGAAGTCGAACTTGTTGTTGTATAATATCTTGGCATTAAATATCATCCACCTTTGAAGCTAACATGTCAGCTGTATGTGTCCACAGCACGTTAGGATACTTGCGGATAGCCATGTCAAACTCAGACCATTCTTCTTTTTCATATGCGCCCATATGGAATCGAATGCATAAAAGTTCTTCTTCTGTTAACGTAATAAATCTTGAAAGAATTATAACAGATTTAGAACCATGTCCCTTAAGAATGGTGTTCGTGTTGTATTCATAATGAAACTTGTCATTCGGAACAAGCATGTGGTTTGCTCCGGCAACATATTCTGTTTCATCATATACCTTTTTGTATTGATCGCACTTACAAAGATCATGAAACATTCCAATAATAAAAGGACTTTCTGGACGTTCCCATTCAAGATTGTTGTCTACAGTTAATTTAGCCAACCGTTCAAATACTTTTGCGCTGTGGTCATAAAGACCGCCTTCGTATGCTCCGTGGTATTTTGTAGACGCAGGAGCAGTAAAGAAGCCTTCGTTTTCAAGGTACTTCATAAACTCAGTATTGTCTGTTACAAGCCAGTCGCTTTCACTTGGAGCATATTCAGTCCATGTCATCGCGAAGTCTTCCATTCTTTGAATTTTAGTTCGTTGTTCCATTTTATTCTCCTATTCTTGTAACATAGCTGTTATGAGAAGACATTAGTCTCTTAATGTCAAGCATAATGTTTCCTCTTACATATACAGATGGATAAGCACTTCTGTTAAAGTCTATAATCGTAAGATTTGTTTCTTTGTTATATTTTACGTTGAGAATATGTTCAGCGTTGATTAACATTTTTTCTTCACTT
>Ga0310786_10005084_pt1 | contig 17992 bp, 9 predicted proteins | sample AusTroGonzalo_MG_FD_203881 | JGI IMG/M metagenome (GOLD analysis project Ga0310786, IMG submission 203881) | Bovine rumen microbial communities from tropical cattle in Woodstock, Queensland, Australia - Gonzalo_03 (v2) (version 2) | ecosystem: Host-associated > Mammals > Digestive system >... | reverse complement strand
GGGAAGTGTGGTAGCGCCGCCACCGTCAAGGTGCCAGACCTTTGTATTTACAGGACTCGTAGCACTGACGAGCTTCTTCTGGGTGTCATTCCAGTCCATATAGTCTACACCATAGTTGTAGTACTTGATGCTGTTGATGGTCACATCCTGTGCGGGCATGGCGAAGCAGTGTGAGAAAGCCTCGTCATCGCTCTGGTTCACATCGGGCGTAGTCGAGATGGCCATGTGGTCGTCGTCGTGACCAGTGACGCTAACCACCACGCTAACAGGATTCTGCTCTGTGCTGGCCTTATATATATAATAAGGCGTAGTCACTTCGTTCTCAGTTCCGGCATCGGTGGTAATGGTAAAGTCGGGCTTTGCACTACCGTCGGCGTTGGTCTTACCGCTGAAGGTGAGACCTGCCTCGTCTTTCACATAGTATCCGTCCAGCGGACGCAGTGTCTTGCCAGCGATGGTCCTTGCAGCGTTAGCATCGGTCAGCGAGACGTAGTCAGGAATGGTCGTGGCCGTGTTGCTCGTGGCGTCACCGATGAACCAGCTGGCGCTGATATCGTCGGCACTGGCCATGTTATATGCGATAAAGCGCTTACCGGCGGCAGTCTTCACGGATGCACTGCCGTTGTTGGCTGTTGCGTAGTAGCTGCTGGCCTTGATGAAGTCACTTCCATTGGTCAGGTTGAGGATGATGGTAGCGTTGTCAAAACTGGAAGAAGCGTAAATGCCATAGCCATTGGTGCCGCCGGTGGCGGTCACTTTTCCACCATTGATGGTGACGGTGGTGTTGTCGGCCCAGGCTCTGATGCCGTGTGAGCCGGTGGCGGTGATGTTGCTGCCGTTGATGGTCACGTTGCCATAAGCAGCGATGCCGGCGCTTGAACCACCAGTGGCAGTGAGGCTGCCAGTACCGGCACTCTGCCCGTAGATAGCGAGGGCCTTACCAACATTGATGCCGGAGCTATTGCCAGTGACAGTCATCTCGCAGCCGTCAGCGAGGATGAGGTTTACGTTGCTGCTGAAATCGAGCTTATGGTTGTAGGCGACGTCGATGCTGTGGCCGTCGGCGTCGGGAGTCGTGTTCCAGTCATTCACCACGTACCAGTTGCCGGTGAGGGTTGTGTTAGGACCGGTGGTGCCCGTGAGTACTATGACCCTGGTTCCGTCGGGGGTCGTCTTTTCGACTAACTTCTTCTCTGTATCGTCCCAGTCCATATACTTCACGCCAGTGTTATAGTAATCCAAGTCGGTGATGGAGAAGTCCTGAGCGGGCATAGCGAAGGTCTTGGTGGTTACTACAGTGCCAGGTTCGACGATAGCGTCAGCAATGACGTCATAGGGAAAAGTGCCGAACCAAATGCCGTTCTGTCCGTAGTTCTTGTCGGTAGTCAGCGTCACTTCGTCGTTGGCCTTATATATATAATAAGGTGTATTGCTGATAGTGAAGTCGGGGGCCGTCTTGCCACTCAGGGTGAGGCCAGTGTAGTCCTTCACATAGTATCCGTCCAGCGGACGCAGCGTCTTGCCAGCGATATTGCCGAGGTCTGTATCATTCAGCGTAGTCTCGCCGGTGGTGCTACCGATAATGCAGTTGGCGCTGATGTCACCTTCGCTAACCATGTTATAAGCCACAAAACGTCTGCCGTCTGCGGTCACGGCATGGCCATTATCAACTTTGTAGCTGCTGGCCTTGATGAAGTCGGTGGTGCTCGTCCAGCCGAGGGTGATATTTTCGGCTTCGATGCCGTGGCCTTCGCTCGTGCCAATGGCGGTTACCTGTCCGCCATTAATTATGACATCTTGATAGGCACGAATGCCATAATCGGATTTAGAGGTAGCTATCACCTGTCCACCGTTGATGGTGATGGAGCCTTGAGTGAAAATGCCTTGGTCAACATAGGGGCCATTACCAGTAGCGGTCACAACACCGCCATTGACAGTGATGACATTTTGGTTATATATGCCACGAGCATTATAAGCATTTTTTGAGGCTACTGTCACCTTTCCACCATTGATGGTGAGATTGTCATAGACATTCAAGGCTTGGCTGTAATTACTGGAACTATTGGCGGAGAGACTGCCCATATCATCGTCTATGCTCTGGCTGTAGATGGTGAGGATGCTGCCAAAGATGGCATCGTCGGAACTAGAAGTCACTTTCATCGAAGCATTGTCGCTGAGGATAAGGTGGGCATCGCCGGTGAACTTAAGCCTACCGGTGTAGCTGACTTCGCCCTTGGCCACATACCATCCGCCAGGGAGGTCGGTGGCGCCACCGCCCTGCAGCACATAGACGATGTCGTTGTCGGCGTTGTTATCGGTAGCGGTATTCTTGCTGACGAGCTTCTTCTCGGTATCGTCCCAGTCCATATAGCTCACGGTAACGTCGTCAGCGGTGGCGGGGCGGAGCACCTTGCCGGCAATGGCTGCGATGGCATTGGCGGTGAGTGTCGTATTGCCTTGTATCAGGACGGCCTCCTTCTCTGGAGTATCACCTACAGCGGGTATGTAAGCGATAAATGGCTTACCATCAGCAGTCTTCACATTTCCGCTGCCTTCGATAAAGTAGCAGCTGGCCTTAATGAAGTCCGTGGTGTTCTTCCAGCCGATGGTGATGTCGCCACCGACTGCATTGATGCCGTAGTTATTCGGTAAGTCACTGCCAATGGCCGTCACCTGACTGCCGTTGATAGTGATGTTGCCTTTATCAGTGTGGTTACTAACATTTGTAGCTACAAAGCCATCCATTCCGCCATTAACGGTTACTTTGCTGTTAGTAATGGTGATATTGCCTGGGTTGGCACAGACGGCATAACTGGTGGTGCTGGTAACTGAAACGTCAGCACCACAAATGGTTACGTCGCCTTTAGAATAGATGCCCTCACTATTTGTAGTCTCAGCAATAAGTTTGCCAGAGGCACCACTTTGACCATGGATAGCGACACCATTTTCAGCATAGATGGCTTGGCCGTTACTAGGAGTGATCGTCATCGTCTTGTCGTCGGCCAGGATGAGGTTCACCGCACCGTAGAGCGTGAGCTTAGTGCGGTAGTCGACGTTGCTGTTGCAGACGTACCAGACCTCTTGGTTACTCTTGCCGAGGAAGAGTTCCGCGCCGTCAAGAACGTAGGCCTGAGCGGTCTTCTTGGCACCGGTGGCATCAAGATAATCCACATTAATCGGTGTGCTCACGGGGAACAAGGCGGTGATGGTGATGTTGTTGCCGCTCGATGGCATGATGAACTGATAGATGCCGGGCTTGCCTTCCACTGCAGTCACCGTAACGTTCTGGCCTACGCCAGGAGCGTGGCGGCGTGGAGCTTCAGCCGCACCGGAGCCGATAGACTCCTCAGCGGTGAATTCAACGTTAATGCCGCTATAGCCGAAGTCAGGCATTGCCTTGATGTAGACGGTGGCATCGGTAAGGTCTGTGCTGTTTAGTACATCACTCTTGTGCGTCGTACCATCGATGGTGATGGCGGCGCTACAGTCAGCATCCTTGTAGAACGTTAGCGTGCCGCCGTCGGTGCTGCCATTGGTGTAATGGATTTTGCCGTAGGTCGGTTCATCCGCCCACGCCTGTCCTGCCGTGATGACCATCACAGCAAGGAGGGTTAAGATTCTAATAGTTCTATTCATATCTCGTTTCTTTTCTTTCTTTATTTATTGGTCGCTGCCCTTGGGCCGACCCCTACTTCACTACGCGCTTAATACCTTTATTAATATAGATGCCTTTTTGTGTCGGAGCCCCATTGAGCCTGCGCCCATCAAGCGTATACCACGCATCGTCAGATTTAATGTTTAATGTTTCATGTTTAATGTCACTGATTCCTGTCGTTTCCCCAATCATCAGCATCTGCGGTGCATTACCCGTATTGCTGCTGACATTCAGCACGCAGCGGTGGGCGGCCAATCCCTGGTTGTCATCGACGCGGACGAACTGTCCGCTACGCAGCACGTAGCTCTTATAGCCATCGGGGTTGATGAAGCTAGCGTCGGCAGCAGCGAGGAGAGTATTCCCTGCGTTGCCGTAGAAACTCCAGCCAGTGTCCGTCGTACTGACGAGGTCGTCAGAAGTTGCCCCCTTCTCCTTGAAGTCGGGCGTGACGGCTGTCGTGACATTGTCGGCACGTTTGATGAGCACCGGCGTATAAGCTGGAACGATGTTAAGAGGCTGAGACAGGGTTACCGTCGTACCGTTGATGCCATCGATGGTGTAAGCCGTAAAGTTGTCGTTAAGCTCATACACGTTTTTGTCGCACCACGTAATCCAATCGTTCGTGGCGTTCTCGGCGAAGAATACAGGAGTGTCGAATACCTTCCAGGTGGGGCTTGTGACAAGGGCACCGTTCTCTCTGTTGTTATGGACGGCAGACCATACGTATGCCGTCTGCTTGCTGGTAGTGCCGAGTTTCACAAAGACCTCGAACGTATAGACATTAGCGCCAAGCTTGTCACCCTCACGCTGTGTATCGATGTAATAGGCCCCCTTTGGTTTCGGGTCTACTGGCTCTATCCTGTAGAAGAAATGGCGGCGCCCCGCAGTCTCACTGGCCCATACCGGCATGGTGAAGTTCAGCGTGATGCTGGCATTTTGCTTCAATGTGAAGGTACCGACGTAATTACCGTCTGCGTCTGCCGTGAGCGTAATCTCATTGTTGTCCCCGTACTTGGGTGATGGGGGCACCATGTCGCGGAGGGTGGCATCTGAAATTTTATTATCGCCCTCAATTTCATCGCGACAGAGCGGACGGGCAACAATCCGGTAGGTGAACTCGTCCTGCTGTCCCGTATAGTCTGCCTCATAACTCTGTTGCAGCGTCACTGACGCCGTGCGCGTCTCGGCATCGGTGCCGTTTCCTGTAGCTGACGTGTTTCCCTCGGGGGCATCTACAGCATCGTACTTGTTGACGATGACAATGGTGAGAGGGTCGCTGTTGCCTATGTTTTCATGAACCATGAGAGTCCCGGCATCTATTTGGCCGTACATGTCAAAGGGATATGGTATATCAGATTCCAATGCGTCAATAGTCTTCGATACACCGTCAGTGCTTACCCGAGGGTCGGGCTGCGTTGCCGCTGCGCTGAAGTCGTTAGGATACAGGTAGGCGGTTGGTGGTGCATACTTATAGCTACATAACTCCTCCCAGTCTTTTCCATAATCCGTGAATTCGCTACGATTTTGAAGAACATAATACTCCATATTAGCCAGGACGCCCGTGGTGGAATAGATTTCCCTGGTCTGTGTGCCGTCGGCTCTGCGCTTCAATGGGCCGAATATGCCGGTGACGCGGATGGTCTGGCCCTCGCTGAGCTGGCCCTTAATGACAGCAAAGTAGTCATGTCCCCAGGATTCATAACCATTATACGTCTCAAACCAGAAACCAACGATACCGTCATTCCACTGCGGAAGTGTGGTGAGTTCGCCGGCCTGCGTGGCATCTATCTGGTCGCATAATTTGAGGTGCAAACCATCACTGTCCTGGTTTCCTTCGGTCTCATCCGAACCGCCCTCTATCCGGTAGGTTACGACCGAGCCGGCGGGCAGATTGTCGGGTCTCTTCAAATAGAGGCTTACCCACATGGGCCTCGTCTTGTCGCCATATTCACCATCGATGAGCATCTTCACACCCAGCGGCAGCTCCGAATTGCCCGCGATAACTATGTCGGCGTAATTGACGTTTACACTGTTCTCCCACTGACCCTTATAGGTATCGATAGCCTTCTTGGGAACGATGATAGTGCTCAGACCGGTTTCCTCGAAGACATTCTGACCCAGCGTAGGCGGCGTAGTGGGCTTCATGGTGACTGTCGTGAATGCGCTGCAGTTGGCGAAGGCAGCATCGCCAATACGCGTCATGCTCGCCGGGATGGTGATGCCGGTAAGATTGGAGCCGTCGAAGGCATGATTGCCGATGGAGGTCACACCCTCACCGATGGTGACGGACTCGATGTCGTACTTAAAGCCACGGGTGAAATAGTGCTCTTCTTCATATTCATCGGTTTCATCTTCTTTGCCGTATCTTGCATCAATCCACGGGGCGACGTTGTCGACAGTATTCTGGTAACTGGCATAATCGGCCATGTTAAAATTTGTACCATTGGCAATAGAGCTCTTCTCAATGACCAACGTAGTTTTGCCGTCGCTCTTGACGATGCTCCACACCACGTTCTTGCCCTCGTTCACGCTTGGGTCGCCACAATATGCTTCAGGGAGTATCTTGCCTTCCAACAATGCTCTCCATTTTTCGACGGCCAGATAATCTGCCTGAGTTCCCGTAGGCACAGAGACTTCGTCAATGGCGGTGCAGCCCTTGAAGACATCTGCGCCCAATGTGGGCGGGGTCGTGTTCTTCACCGTCAGCTTGGTGAGTGCGCTGCATCCTGCTAATGCTGCATCGCCCAAGCTAGTCACGCTCATTGGGAGGGTCAGCTCGGTGAGACCTGTGCCATCAAAAGCATGGCTGCCGATGGCGGTCACATCATTGCCGATGAAGGCAGTGGTTGGTCCGAAGCCGGCAAAGGCGTATGCACCGATACTGGTCACGCCATCTTCTACGGCAACGATGGTATTGCCGGCGAAGGCTTCAGCGCCCAGGGCGCTCAACCACGGGGCCTTGTTGTCAGCGTCGTCGTAGTCGGCCATGTCGCAACTACCCATGGCGCCGGCACTCTTCTCAATGGCTACCTTTATCTGATTGTCAAACTTTCTCACGTGCCATGTCAGGTTCTTGCTCTCGTCCACGTCGGTAGTCATGGCATCGTCCTTGCCGCAGTAGCCACGGGGTAATACCTTATTCAAATAGGGACTCCAGCCCTCGCCATCCGTATACGCATCGAATGCCTCGTAGGGCACGGAGATGGCTTCCAGATTATCGCATTCGAAGGCTCCACTTTCTTCTTCTTTGTCATATATCGCGGGCGGGTTGGTGCCCTCCATCCATACGGTACGAAATCCTGAATGCGCAAAGGCTGTTCTCTCGATAGTTTCTACGCTGGCGGGGATAGTGATGCTTGTGAGGTTGTTACAGCTCATAAATGCCCTTACCCCGATGCTTTCGAGCCCATCAGGAAGGGTGATAGCTGTGAGGTGGGTACAACAAGAAAATGCCCATTTACCGATATGACGGATGGAAGAGGGAATATTGGCTTCTGTGAGGTATACGAGTCTGGTGAAAGCGCCATTGCCGATGCTCGTCACACCCTCTCCAATAGTGACCTTCGTAATCGAGACAAACGGTTCGTTATCAACGGCTAAACTCCATGGTGATACGTAAAAACTGAAGTCATCGTTGTCAAAATTATTATCGAAGTCAGCCATGTCGAAGTTATCGCCCACAATTTCGTTAGCATTCGGGTTCACTTGGATGGTCACATCGTAGGTGTCGCCATAATAATTAGTGCCACCGTTCTTTGTCACTTCCCATACGAGGTTCTTGCCCTCGTTCACTTCGGGCCTGCCGCAATAGCCGCTGGCCACAGGCGGTACAATTGCCCACGCCTGTCCTGCCGTAATAATCATCGCGGCGAGGAGGGTTAAGATTTTAATTGTTCTTGTCATATCTTGATTCTTTATTTTTGTCTGTCCTATTGGATTTGAAGAGGGAACTATTCCCAACAAACGGGTGCAAAACCATTAAGATTCTGCACACAATCCAACTATTTCTTTTTAACAATCTGGGCTTTTTTTAATGCTTACCAGTTCTGATTACGGTTGCAAAGTTACAAAATCTACTTTGTACTTTGTACAATTATTAAGTTAAAAGACTTAAATTCTTACGAAAATTGTGGGGGGAATCCCCACACCCCTTTTATTCAGGGTGCCCCTGCTATATTTTTTTCATAATCCCCCGTCCCCTTTGATTTCATCGACTAATGTCACGACTCGGGATAGCCCAAGCAAGCTTGGCTCTCCTCTCGCTGTTCCATCAGTTTCCCTAAAGGGGCTCCACCTCTCCCTGTATCCCCTCTCCTCAGGCGAGGGGAAAAACGAAAAATCGCGAGTCGATTTTTCGCAATGTTTTGGTATCGCGGGACGACGCGATATTCTTTTTTATCATCGCTTCGCGATACATTAGCGCAGAATCAATGTGCCAACCCATGTCAAGGCGCCAGCCATAAAAAAAAAGACAAGGCGTCGTCCCGCCTTACCAAAACATAGAAAAAGTCGTGGCTGCTGCGACTTTTTCTTTTAGTCCTTGCCAAAGATTGGCGAGGATTTAGGAGTATTAGAAAATAAAGCGTACTTATTGCGCGAGAAGAGCCGCTTATCGCTTAAAGGCCGTTTGCTTATCGCTTATGCCCTTCGAGCTTATCGCTCGTGGGCCGTTTGCTTACTTCGCGTGACCTGCTTGCTTATCTCTTAAAAAATAATTTTTCGTAAATTTACTACCATACTGCCACCCATCTCTTGGAAAGCCTTTGTACAGGGCGTTTGTCGGGTGGTGGTAGCAACGAAAAGTATGGCAGTAAATGACATTTTTTCCAAAAATTCAGCAAATAACAGCCTGATTATGATGAAAAATCGATGTTTTTTTTGATGAAAAATCATCGTTTTTGGCAAGTAATATTGGTTTGGGGTCGATCCAAAGTCATCTTCGACCCGAAGATGAGTCACTTTACGACCGTTCCCAAGTCACTTTACCCCCCTAAAGTGACTTCGGAACACCTCGCAGATGACTGCGGGACGACTCGAAACCAACGTCGGGACGACCCGAAAGTAACGTTACTTCATAATCCCCGTTCTTTTGTGGGGGATACCCCCACTAAGAAATATGAGGTTTAGTGAAGTTCAGGGCCAGCCAGGCATAGATGCCAAGAAGGATGACCAGCATGGTCTGAACAGTATGAACAATCAGGACAAAATATAGGGCCTGTTCATCCACAACGCCATAAAGTATCAGCATGGTCTTGACGGCAAAATGCCAAGGACCGGCACCATTAGGCGTTGGTACGATAACAGCTATTGAGCCGACAATGAACGTCACTAAGGCACAACCTAACCCTAAGTCGGCGGTGAAGTCGAAACAGAAGAAGGTGAGGTAGTAGTGCAGGAAGTAGCTGGCCCAAATGCCGATGGTAAAGAAAGTGAACAACGGGATATTGCGTACGTCCTTCAGCGAGATGACGCCCTGCCAGATACCACTAAGCGTGGCCTTCACCTTATCATATATAGACAGCTTGCGCAACAGGAAATGCAGCAGGATGAGGATGGCTAAGGCGCAGATGGCTACCACCAGATAGCCTGCCCACGAGAAGCCATCGAGGATAGACTGCAGGTTGGTACCCGTCTTACGGAAGAACATGCCGAAGGTGCTCATCTCCAACAGCAGCACCAAAGCAGTGATACCCATGACCAGCAGTGAGTCGATGGCGCGCTCAGTAACCACGGTACCCAGCGCCTTGGGGAACGACACACCGTCGTAGCGGTTCAGCACACCACAGCGCGTAAACTCCCCCACCCTCGGCACCACCAGCGAGGCGGCATACGACACGAAGATACTGTGAATGCTCACGGACGAACGAGGATGTTCGCCCACAGGTTCCAGCGTCTGACGCCAGCGCCAACCACGGAACATCTGAGCCAGTATGCCGAAGGGGAACGACAGCAGCATCCATGTCCAGTTCATCTCGTCGGTCATGACATGCCAGATGGTCTGCCAGTCCTCGCCGCGGTACATCCAGTAAAGGATGCCTGCGCCCAATACCAGCGGCATCAGTATCTTTAATATTACACTGCTAGTCTTCATTGCGCCTACAAAGGTACGAATAAGCGAGCAAAAAGCCAAATTTATTTGAGCTTTTTCGAGCGAGAGTACTTTCTCGCAAAGCGAAAAGGTAGTGCAAACCGAGCGAAATACCAAAGGAAAACTCGTTTTTCTTTGTATTTCCAAGGTGCCGCCTACCTTCACCAAAGGTGAAAGGTAGTAATTAGCGAGCAAAATGCAAAATATTTTTGGTTTTTTGCTCACTTATTCGTACCTTTGCACCCACAAACGTAAAAGAATGAAAAGAAATATCGCCATATTCGTGTCGGGCAGCGGCACCAACTGTGAGAATCTGATACGTTACTTTCAAGGTAGCAACGACATCAATTGTGAACTCGTGATTAGCAACAAGTCTGACGCCTACGCACTGGTCAGAGCTCAGAACCTGGGCGTGGCTACTGCCGTCGTAGCCAAGGCACAGCTAAACGACGAGGCATTCATGATGCCGCTGATGAAGGAACACCAGATAGACTTCATTGTGCTGGCTGGTTTCCTGCCACTGATACCCAATTTCCTGATTAAGGCCTTTCCGCGCCGCATCGTCAACCTGCACCCTGCCCTACTGCCTAAATTCGGTGGCAAGGGTATGTGGGGACACCACGTACATGAGGCTGTCAAGGCTGCCGGCGAGACGGAGACGGGTATGACGGTACACTACGTAACCCCTGTCTGTGACTCGGGCGAGATCATTGCCCAGTATCGTGTAGCACTGAGTCCCGACGATACCGTCGACGATATTGCCAACAAGGAACACAAGCTGGAAATGAAGTATTTCCCAGAGGTGGTGGAAAAAGTAATCCGCGCCCAGCTATTTTCCAATAGCTAGCTGTTGTTCCACCATATTGGTCAGTTCCACAAACTCAGGGATAGAAAGCTGTTCCGGACGACGCGTAAGAAGTGAAGTGTGAAGAGTGAAAAGTGAAGAATCTGGCGGTAACAACTGACGCAACGACACACGTAGCATCTTACGACGCTGGTTGAACACCGTCTTTACCACCCGTTTGAACAACTGTTCGTCACACCCCAAATGCTGCACCTCATTACGTGTCATACGAATGACGGCACTCATTACCTTGGGCGGTGGATTGAATACGGTGGGCTCCACAGTAAACAGATACTCCACATTATACCACGCCTGAATCAGTACCGACAAGATTCCATACTGCTTGTTGCCGGGCTGTGAGGCCATACGTACGGCCACCTCGTGCTGAATCATGCCCGTACAACAGGGGATGAGGTCACGGTTGTCGAGCATCTTGAAGAAGATCTGCGATGAGATGTCGTAAGGGTAGTTGCCTGTCAGCACAAACTGCTGACCATCAAACACCTGACGCAAATCCATGCGCAGGAAATCTTCCCCCAGAATGTTTTCACGAAGCTTGGGAAAATGTTCGTTCAGGTAGGCCACACTCTCACGGTCAATCTCTACCACCTTGAAAGGACGGGGCTTTTCTACTAAATACTGCGTCATGACACCCATGCCGGGGCCTACCTCAAGGACGGGCAGATTGGGACACGCATCTACCGTATCGGCTATGCGTTTGGCTATCGACAGGTCGGTCAGGAAGTGCTGTCCGAGATTTTTCTTGGGTCGTACTTGTTTCATGGGGGCAAAATTACAAAATTTAAGTGAAAAGTGAAAAGTGAAAAGTGAAAAATTTGCTGCCGCACAGAAAAATTCTCAATTCTCAATTATCAATTATCAATTTTTTAATTACCTTTCACCCTTGGTGAAGATAGGCTGCACCTCTGAAATACAAAGAAAAACGAGTTTTCCTTTGGTATTTCGCTCGGTTTGCACTACCTTTGCAAGCAAAGAAATGAAATATGGAAGATAACAGATATATCACGATGCTGGAGGAGCATGACATCAAGCCTACGGCTAATCGTTTGATTGTGCTACGTACGCTGGATGGTGCGGGACGTCCCATGTCGCTTACCGAACTGGAATATAAGATACTGACCATCGACAAATCGGGCATCTTCCGTACGCTGTCACTGTTCCGCGAACAGCATCTGGTACACGTGATAGAGGATGGGGGTGACGGGGTGCGCTATGAGCTTTGTCATAGCCATCATGATGAGATTGACGACGACCTGCACGTTCACTTCTACTGCGAACAATGTCAGCAGACCTACTGCCTCGACCATATTCCCGTACCCGGCATTGATTTGCCCAAGGGTTTCGTCATGTCGTCAGTGAACTATATGGTTAAAGGTATCTGTCCGCACTGTGCGCTCAAGACACACCGCGCCTAATTTTTCACTTTTCACTATTCACTTTTCACTAGCTTTGCGTTTATTCGCAAAGCGCTTGGCACACGCGGTCCTGGAAATCCCTGCCGTCCTGACTACGCATAACACCCTGATTGATGATGGCAAAACACAACGGGCGACCATCGGCAGTCGTCAGATAGCCTGCCAACGACGAGATGCCCGTCACCGTACCCGTCTTAGCCACCACATTACCATAGGCGTTTCCCGTCGTCATACGTTTCTTCAGCGTGCCGTCCACACCAGCAATAGGCAGGGCAGGCAACAGATGACCGATGATTTCCTCCTTGTTATGGGCATAGCGTAACATACGAACCAGGAGTTCGGCAGAGACATAGTTGTAGAGTGAGAGTCCCGAACCGTCGGCAATCTTATAGGGATTATTGCCCAAGCCCAGACGCTTGATAAACTGCTTGGTCAGCGTGCGGGCATCACTGGCCTTGGCCGGACGGTGCCCCGTAGAGGCTGCCGTCTGGTAGAACAGCGACTCGGCATAGAAGTTATCGCTATCCTTCAGCATCTGTTTCAGGATGACATCGATGCTATGGTGATAGGTACTCAGATGGCGTGCCCCATTAGGCATCACACCATTGCCGCCCAGTTTGGCCTCAGTGACATTCACGCCCTGACGTCCTAACTCCTTGCGGAAGGTGGTCAGGAAAATATCCTTACGACCAATGGAGAGGGGTATCAGCATCGGATTGTCATCGTCCCAACACCAGCCTTCGCCATAGTCCAGCACTTCCTTCATCTGCTTGTCGGCAATGATAGTACCCGAAATCTTACGAATGCCAGCCTGACGGATGCTCTCGGCCATCACCGCCACGTCGTCGGACGTCAGCGAGGGGTCGAAACCGCCCACACAATACAGGTTACCCGTCAGCACGGAGTCGGCTATCGTGCCGGTATAGTAGAAACTCGTCTTATATTCGTAGGCACCACCCAGACGATCGAGGGCCGTGATAGCAGTCACCAACTTCATGGTAGAAGCAGGGCGCATCAGTTGACGGGCCTGATACTGATAGAGGACGGTGTCGGCATCGAGGTCGAAGACCATCAATCCGACCTGTGTGGTTTCGAAAAGGGGGTCGCGCAACAGCGAGTCAAGCTTGATGCGCAGGCTGTCCTCCTGGGCCATGGAGGCCACTGACAGACAGCATATAAGGGCTAAAAACAGTATTTTCTTCATAATCGTTTGCAAAATTACAACTTTTTAAGTGAAAAGTGAAGCGTGAAGAGTGAAAAAATTTGCTTCTGCTATAAGTTTATTGATAATTATTTCGTATTTTTGCAGCGTAAATGAGTACACTTATGGTTTACAAGTACGATTTTCTAATTATCGGTGCCGGCGTGGCCGGCATGAGTTACGCCCTCAAAGTGGCTAACGCCAACAAGGGCAAGGTATGCATGATTTGCAAGGCCGGACTGGACGAGGCCAACACGTCGTTTGCACAGGGAGGCGTTGCCAGTGTGACCAATATGAAGGTGGACACCTTCGACAAGCATATTGCCGACACCATTATTGCCGGCGACTATATCTCGGACCAGAAAGCCGTAGAACAGGTGGTGCGCAATGCCCCTGCCCAGATAGAAGAGCTGGTCAAGTGGGGTGTCAACTTCGACCGCAAGGAGGACGGACAATTCGACCTGCACCGTGAGGGTGGCCATTCGGAGTTCCGCATCCTGCACCATGCTGACGATACAGGTGCCGAGATACAGCGCGGTCTGATGGAGGCCGTCCGCAACCATCCCAATATCGACATCAAGGAAAACCATTTCGCCGTAGAAATCATTACGCAGCACCATTTAGGTGTCCGCGTCACGCGCCGTTCGCCCAATATCCAATGCTATGGTGCCTACGTGCTGAACCCCAACAAGCCCAAGGTTGACACCTACCTGGCCAAGGTCACGGTCATGTGTACGGGTGGCTGCGGTGCCGTGTATATGACGACGTCGAACCCCGTCATCGCTACAGGCGACGGCGTGGCTATGGTCTATCGTGCCAAAGGTACGGTGGCCGACATGGAGTTCGTACAGTTCCACCCGACGGTGCTACACAACCCCAAGGAGACGCATCCCGCCTACCTCATCACGGAGGCCATGCGTGGCTACGGCGGCATCTTGAAACTGCCGAATGGCGAGACATTCATGGAGAAATATGACGAGCGCCTGTCGCTGGCACCACGCGACATCGTGGCCCGTGCCATCGATAAGGAGATGAAGATTCACGGTCTGGACCACGTCTGTCTGGACGTCACCCATAAGGACGCCGAAGAGACGCGCCACCACTTCCCCAATATCTACCAGAAGTGCCTATCGATAGGTATCGACATCACGACGGACTACATTCCCGTACGTCCTGCAGCCCACTATATGTGTGGTGGCATCAAGGTCGATCTGAACGGACAGTCGAGCATCGAACGCCTGTATGCCCTCGGCGAATGCTCGTGCACAGGCTTGCATGGCGGCAACCGTCTGGCTTCGAACTCACTCATCGAGGCTGTGGTCTATGCCGATGCAGCAGCCAAGGACTCGCTGAAGCATGTGGACCTGTACGACTATAATACCAAGGTACCAGAATGGAACGATGAAGGCACCATGACCAACGAGGAGAAGGTGCTGATAACGCAGTCTGTGAAGGAGGTAAACCAGATTATGTCGAACTACGTGGGTATCGTGCGTAGCGACCTGCGCCTGCACCGTGCCTGGGATCGTCTGGATATGTTGTACGAAGAGACGGAACGCCTGTTTAAACGTGTCAAAGCCAGTCGCGACATCTGTGAACTGCGTAACATGATTAATGTGGGGTATCTTATTACCCGTTGGGCATTGGAACGGAAGGAGTGTCGTGGACTGCACTTCACGACAGACTATCCGTTGCACGCATATGATAAGAAATAAGACTATAAAGGCTTGCATCCATTGGCGGTTGCAAGCCATTTTGATTACAGTGCAGGGAAAGATGGGTTGTCCTGCGCCTTTACCGCCATGCACTCCATTTCTACCAGCCACCCTGGACGGCACACGGGTGCCAAGACAATGACGTAGGGCTTGTCGGGGAAACGTTCCTGATAGAGTTTGCTGACAACTGCATAGTCGGACGGATCGCGCAGGTAGACCACCATCTCGCTAACCTCGTCGTAGCTGCAACCAGCCTCATTGAGCAGAGCCTCCACATTCTCCCACATACGGTGGGTCTGTTTCACCACATCTTTCGGATGGACGATGCGGCCCTTGTTGTCGATACTGGCAGTACCTGAGATAAACACATGGCGGCGGTCACCATAGTCCACATAGGTGCCTCTTTCAAAGCTGACACCATAGTCGCTGGTACGATTCAGGTGTGTCGAAGCATAAAGATGATGAACCTGTTCGCGTGAGATACCCTTGACGGCATAGTTGTCCATCTGCGCCAACACATTGGCATCCTGCTGACGGCCTCCGATACCTGTCGAAGCAATGAAATGCGTCTGGGGCGTCAGTCCCTGGGTAAAGAACACCTGGTTGCGGGCGCGCACTACCCCACCATAGTTCAAGTCAATATCGTTGACGAAGAGCCATGTACGGATACAGTTGTCGGCCAACGTACACTCCTCGTGGGCCAACTGCATGACATACTCATTGAAGAGCAGACGCATCTGATGTTCAGAATTGGCAGCCAGATTAAAGGCTGTACCGTTCCACAAATGGCGGTAGCTGCCATGAGCTGCCTCATAGAGACCACTGTCCGTCTGTCGTGTGCTCACACCAGACATCAGATAAACCCAGAGGGCTATCTTGGTACCGTCGAGCGGAGCCTGTTCTATAATACTCTTGGCACAGTCGCTCACATCACTGGCAATCACGTCGTCGGCCTGATTGGCAGCATCGCTCAGGAAGTAGCGCTTGAACACTGCCGTAGCACCCTTCAATTCAGTCTCCAGCAGATGCTGATAGGCATCGAGCACAGCATCCAACTGTTGCTGGTAAGGCGCCATAACATCGGTAGCGCTTATCATCACATGATATTCACTGACACCACCAACCTCAGTAAATGCTGAGAAGCTGGCGCGTGCATCACCTATATTAACTATCTTGTTTGTCATCGTTCCTGTCATAAAAAGGTGGGTGCAAAGGTACTACTTTATTCCCATATTCCCAAATAAGAATACAGAAAAAGCAAAAATTATTTGGTAAATCGCAACGAAAATATTAATTTTGCACCCGATTTATCAAGGGGTGCTCACAATTGTGGGCTGAGATGATACCCTCGGAACCTGATACGGACAATGCCGACGCAGGGATGATGAGTAAGCACAAAACCCCTTATTTTTAGTCTAATTAATAAATAAGGTAAAAAAGATGAAGAGAAAATTGTTTTCGGTAATGACACTGATGGGCGTAGTGACGGCCCAGGCTACCGAGATGGACACGCTGAAGAGCGTGGAGTTACAAAACGTACAGGTTGTAGCAACACGAGCAACACACAAGACACCTGTGGCATTTACCAACATGAGCAAGGAACAGCTAAAGGCTATCAACTTTGGTCAGGACCTTCCTTACCTGTTGTCGCTGACACCCAGCGTGACCATGACGTCAGATGCCGGTAACGGTATCGGCTACACGTCGCTGCGCGTTCGCGGTACAGACCCCAGTCGTATCAATATCACTGCCAACGGCATTCCCATGAACGATGCCGAGAGCGCCCAGCTCTACTGGGTAAATATGGGCGACTTCTCAAGCAGCGTACAGTCTATGCAGATTCAGCGCGGCATAGGAACATCGACCAATGGCGCCGGTGCCTTCGGTGCTTCGGTGAATATGCAGACTGAGAACATCGGTATAACACCCTATCTGGGAGTGGACCTCAGTGGTGGTTCCTACTACAGCCATAAGGAGACGGTGCGCTTCGGCACCGGACTCATCAATGACCACTGGGGACTGCAAGGTCGTCTGAGCAATATCGGTTCGAAGGGTTATCTGGACCGTGCCTCAACCAAACTGAACTCCTACTTCCTGCAGGCAGGCTGGTTTGGTGATAACACGGTGGTGAAATTCATCACATGGAACGGCATCGAAGAGACCTATCACGCCTGGAACTACACGTCGAAGTATGAGCAGAGCCTATACGGAAGAACCTACAACTCGTGTGGCGAGTATTGGGACGAGAACGGCAACCGTCACTATTACGACGGACAGACCGACAACTACCACCAGCAGAATTACCAGCTGCTGTGGAACCAACAGCTCTCTCATGTCTTGAACCTGAATGTAGCTGCTCACTATACTAAGGGACAGGGCTATTACGAGGAGTATAAGACAGGACGCAAACTGGTGGACTATCTACCCATCGCCTTATCACCAACCATCACGAATCCCAAGACAGTGAAGAGTGACCTGATACGCCAGAAGAAGATGGATAACGACTTCTATGCAGTAGTGGCTTCGCTGTTCTATAACAACCATGCGGGTATCGAAGCAACGCTTGGCGGTGGCTGGAACATGTACGACGGTGACCATTTCGGACTGGTAAAATGGGTGAAGAACATACCACAGGGATTTGAACTATTGCCTGACTTTGAGTATTATCGCAACAATGCCAAAAAGACGGACTGGAACATCTATGGCAAAGTAAACTACAACATCGTGGGCGGTCTGAACGCCTTTATCGACCTGCAATACCGCCATATCGGCTACAAGATGCAGGATCCTGGCGACTGGTATGGTGCCAATGCAGATGGCAAGACCGTCATCGACGACCATTTCAACTTCTTCAATCCCAAGTTCGGATTAAACTACGACATCACGCCCCAGCACAAGGTTTATGCCTCGTATGCCATTGCCCATAAGGAACCGACCCGCAACGACTACGAAGACAATATTGGTACGGAACTGAAGGCCGAGCGTCTGAACGACCTGGAGTTGGGCTATAAGTTCCAAAGCGAGCGCTTTACGGCTGGTGCCAACCTCTATTA
>Ga0310786_10005083_pt1 | contig 17993 bp, 14 predicted proteins | sample AusTroGonzalo_MG_FD_203881 | JGI IMG/M metagenome (GOLD analysis project Ga0310786, IMG submission 203881) | Bovine rumen microbial communities from tropical cattle in Woodstock, Queensland, Australia - Gonzalo_03 (v2) (version 2) | ecosystem: Host-associated > Mammals > Digestive system >... | reverse complement strand
GCAGATTACCGTAGCAGATAACTTCTATGAACTATTAAAGAAGATAATCGCTACTGGTAGTGATACAATAGCTGTGCCTGAAGGAAAAGGAGAGTATTTCTGTCCTTCGGTAGTAATAAGTAAAATGAATATCTCGGGTGATCTCGGGGAAGAAGGAGAAGAGTAATGAACAGTATCGACACAATTTGTCTTCACGGTGGCTACAAGCCCGGAAACGGCGAACCCAGACAGGTTCCGATTTACCAGAGCACAACATGGAAGTATGCTACTTCTGAAGACATGGGTAAGCTCTTTGATCTTGAGGCTTCCGGTTATTTCTATACAAGACTTCAGAATCCCACAAACGATTACGTAGCAGCTAAGCTGTGTGAGCTTGAGGGCGGTGTTGCAGGAATGCTCACATGCTCAGGTCAGGCTGCAAACTTCTTCGCAGTATTCAACATCTGCGAGGCCGGTGATCACTTTATAGCTTCAGCTAACATCTATGGCGGTACATACAACCTCTTCGGTGTTACATTCAAGAAGATGGGTATCGAGTGCACATTCGTTGATCAGAAGCTTCCTTTGGAAGAGCTCCAGAAGTACATCAGACCTAACACAAAGTGCGTATTTGGTGAGACTATCACTAATCCTACAGTTGATGTTCTTGATATCGAGAAGTTCGCTACACTTGCACACAACAACGGAATCCCGCTCATCATGGACAACACGTTTGCAACACCTGTGAACTGCCGTCCTTTCGAATTCGGATGCGATATCGTAACCCACTCCACAACAAAGTATATTGACGGTCACGGATCTTCCGTAGGCGGCGCTATCATCGACAGCGGAAACTTCGACTGGATGGCTCATGCCGAGAAGTTCCCCGGCCTTTGCACACCTGATGAGTCTTATCACGGCCTTACATATGCAACAGCATTCGGTAAGGGCGCTTACATCACAAAGGCTACAGCTCAGCTCATGAGAGACTTCGGTTCCATTCAGTCTCCTCAGAATGCTTACTACATCCAGCTCGGTCTCGAGTCTTTGGCTGTTCGTATGCCCCGAGCTTGCGCTAATGCTCAGAAGGTTGCAGAGTTCCTCGCATCTGATGACAGAATCGCTTGGGTTAAGTATCCCGGGCTTAAGACAGACTCCAGCTATGAGCTCGCTCAGAAGTATTGTCCCAAGGGAACTTGCGGCGTTATGTGCTTCGGCGTAAAGGGAGGAAGAGAAACTTCCATCAAGTTCATGGATTCACTCCAGTTCGCTACAATTGCTACTCACGTTGCAGACTGCAAGACACTGCTCCTGCATCCCGCATCACATACACACAGACAGCTCACAGATGAGCAGCTTGCTGAAGCAGGAATTCCTGCAGATCTCATCAGATTCAGCGTTGGTCTTGAGGATCCTGACGATATCATCAACGATATCAAGCAGGCTCTCGATAAGATCAGCTGATTGTTCGGTTGGGTTATAACTGATTAGGGCATTTCCCTCTTATATACAATACTTTGATTATCAAAGTATTACATGATAGGAGATAAGAGGGATATGCAGGCGATAATTATACTTATTCTGTAAAAACGAGAAAGCGTATAAGAATTCTCATGGTCATTCCGGGGATGCTTATACGTTTTTCTTATATCTGGAATCATGTATAAAAACCGTCTCAAATCTTATACGTAATTTCAAATCGATTAGTAACGTATAAGATCATCAAAAGCAAATCCAGAAATGATAAATCGTATAATCGATCACACGATGATAACGAATAACAAAGAATGAGAACATGAGTGAATGAGCAGAATACCGAATTGGCGGATCAGGCTGCTGTAAACCAGCTAAATCTTTAAAAACCCACAAAACCAGCAATATCAATACTTATCAAGTATCGTTTGCCGGAAAACTACCTCTTCCTTATTCACCAAAATTGTAATTATACCGAATTAGATTATAAGAATTATATAGGAAATGATGCAGGCACAAGTTACTCGTAACGTACCTCTTTACTTCCGATGAATCTAAGATGGATTGAGAATACGATTCTGATAATGATCAATACCAACACTATTCCGATAGAATCAATTACAACATCTTTCATTGATCCGTCTCTGCCGTCAACGAACAGCTGATGATACTCATCAACAACTGCCGTCAGCAATGATAACCACATGCAGATTGCTATATACATCTCATTATCTGACTTAATAAGCTTAACCGGACTCTCTGCATACGACTTGATTACAGAGATTCTATTAGTAAACCTTACAGCAAAGAATGCGAATGTCGTCAGGATACTGTACTCCAGAACGTGTGCAACCTTCCTCACTACCAGATCAGTTACCGTCCCTTCACCGAATACAGATTCAATGAACTTAACAACTGCGGAACTTCTTTCTGTTGAAGTTACACCATTCTCATTTGATAGATAAAACAACAGGATGATCCAGCCGACAGTCAGAATCCAGAAGAATATTGCTGCGACGAGATCAGGTATTGAAATATCTGTGTTGTTTACATTCTTAGCCATTGCTCAGCGTCTGTCCCTGTTATTGTTCTTTATAGCTCTGTCGATCTCGCGTCTTGCCTGCTTGGAAGCCTCGACATCACGCTTATCGTAGTTCTTCTTACCTCTGGCAAGTCCTATCTCGAACTTAACCCTGCCGTCTTTAAAATAACACTTTGTAGGCACTAAAGTAAGACCGTCGAGCTTTATCTTGGAATAAAGCTTAATGATCTCCTTCTTATGCATCAGGAGCTTTCTCGTTCTCATAGGATCAAGATTAACGAAGCTGTTACTGTGATCGTAAGGACTGATATTAACTCCGATCAGGAAGATCTCTCCTCCTTTTACTGTAACATAAGCATCCCTTAAATTAATCTTTCCGGCACGAATACTCTTGACCTCGGTTCCGGCGAGGACAATTCCGCATTCATATCTGTCATCGATAAAGTAATCGTGATACGCCTTCTTGTTCTCGGCGATTATCTTAATTCCCTTTTCCTTAGGCATATTATCTTCCTGCTTTAAGCGAAGGCGCCGCATTAAGCGACAGATCATCTGATCTTCCGCCTATAAACTCGTAATATCCTGCTGATGCGATCATTGCTGCATTATCAGTACACAGGCGGAGCTTCGGATAGTATAACTTAAGATCGTGCTTAGTTGAAGCCTCGTCAAAAGCCTTACGCAGGAACGTATTGGCTGATACGCCGCCTGCAAGACATACAGTCTTAATTCCGGTCATCTCCACTGCCTTAACCATATGATCAGCAAGGATCTTGGCTATATGATGCTGATATGAAGCTGCGAAGTTACAAAGATCAATATCTTCACCCTTCTGTCTCAGCTTATTGATCTGATTAAGCGCGCTGGTCTTGATTCCTGAGAATGAGAAATCCAGTGTATCTCCCATGTGATTGAAAGCGAATTCATATGCATGAACATCACCGCCCTGCCCTGCTTTATCCATCTTAGGTCCGCCCGGGTAACCCAATCCGATGACACGTGCGATCTTATCGATCGCCTCGCCGGCAGCATCATCTCGCGTTTTACCTAAGATCTCCATCTCATGATAAGACTTAACATGAATGATCTGCGTATTTCCGCCGCTTACGCACAGGCACAGGAACTCAGGCTCGAGTTCAGGAAAGCATAGATAATTCGCGCATATATGGCCGTGAAGATGATTTACTCCTACCAGAGGCTTCCCTGTTACCGCACAGAGTCCTTTCGCTGCAGAAAGGCCCACGAGAAGCGCGCCTACAAGGCCGGGACCGTATGTAACAGCAACAGCATCAACGTCATTAATAGTGATGCCCGCTTCCTTAAGAGCCGAGTCGATGCACGGATAGATCGCATCCACGTGCATACGCGAAGCGAGCTCGGGAACGACACCTCCGTACTGCTCATGGAAATCAGCCTGCGAAGCGATAATGTCGCTCATGATAACGCGTCCGTTCTTTACAACGGATGCTGCAGTCTCATCACACGATGACTCTATACCGAGAATGATCACATCTTTATCGCTCATAACTCACTCTATATGAAGTACGACTGCATAAAATGCATAACAGTCGCTATATAATCGTCTTTACCTAATCTGAATGACTCGAGATAACCGGCACCGGGGATCATTCGTGATACCGTAAGCGAAGAATTAAGCCTGTTACGCTCCTCTACTATCTGTGTGATCCTGTTGGCACCGATGAAGGTGTCGTGTCCTCCGTATATGATGCACACGGGCATCTGAAGTCTGGATATCTCAGCTACGAGATTGACCGAACTGCTCTCTCCTGCCGAGATTCTGATAGCATAAGGAACGAATCTCTTCGTGATGCCTCCAAGGAACTCAGTCTGCTCAACCATAGACATGATGTAATCGTCAGAGTTCTTCGCAGGAGAATCGAATATCATTCCCACTACATAAGAACGGTCGAAACCAAGCTTCAGGATATCCTCAGGATAGTCGTTAAGTTCTGCCTCAGACAGGCCCGACTCCGGCAGCTTATCGTAAGCGAGCATAGTCGAAGTGCAGCCCGTACCGATACCGTACAACACGACATCAGTTGTAACCGATATCGCACGAACCTGTGCTATCGCGCCTATTACATCCTGCCACTCGAGGTAGCCGTAATTGCAGACATCTCCTTCAGACTCACCGCTGTTACGCTGGTCGAAAAGGAACACGTTATAGTGGTTATCAAGAAGCTCGTCTATAAGGTCGATCATGTTAACGCCGAACGGGAGACGGTTAGAACCTGCACTGTGCACAACGATTACGGTTGTGATAGGATTATCAGTCTTGAAGAACCAGCCGGACAGATTTGTCTGGCCGTCGAACGACTCGAACGAACAAGTTGAATATGAAGGAAGAATATTCGAAGGCACGTTCGATACCGTTGTCTTATCGATACTCATAAGGTGGTTTGATGAAGAGATCGTAAGAACAACCATGAAGATAAGGATCGCAGCAAGAATGCTCAATATTAGAGCGAATCTAACGATGAAGCTCGATCCGCTCTTTCTGGTTCTTTTACCTGTGAATGCTTGTTGGAAACCTGAAGCCATACTTCCTTACAGGATACTCTTCTTCTTCAGTATGTAAGCCGTAAGCACGACGCTTAAGATACACGAAGTAAGAATAGCGATAAAAGGCAGCGGCTGTGAGAGGAACTCCTCATCCCAGGGCATCGGGAAGTTCTGTCCGAAGAAGCATCCGATGAGATCGGGAATCGTCAACACGATAGTAGCAGCCGCAAGGACCTTCATTATGTCGTTCATGTTATTCGAGATGATAGAAGCATAAGCATCTGTTGTGGTGCTTACGATGTTCGCATAGACGTCCGCCATCTCGTGAGCCTGCTTATACTCGATAACTACATCCTCAAGCAGATCCTCATCTTCTTCGTAAAGCTTGATGGTACGTCCTCTCATAAGCTTCTCGAGCACGGCCTCATTGGACTTCAATGATGAAGCGAAGTAAACGAGGGACTTACTCAGATCAAGTCGCTTGTACAGTTCCTTATTGGATACCGCCTTCTCAAGCTCTGTCTCGGAAACCTCGAGGGTCTTATCGATGAAACGCAACAATCTCAAGTATTCACGAGCTACAGCATATAGGATCTGAATCGTGAATCGGGTTCTGTAAGGAATATACAGATCTCTGATTCTGTTCTCGATGAAGTGATCGAGGATCGAGGTCTGTCTTAACGATACAGTAACGATATGCTTGTCATTCAGGATTACACCGAGAGGGGTCGTCTCATAAGTAACGCTCTCGTTCTCTCTGAATGTGATAGGAATATCTACGATAATGAGGACGGTATCAGTGTCGTCATCATAGTCGATACGAGGACGCTCTTCTTCATCCAAAGGATACCTTAAGAACTCCTGGGGTATGTTAAGTTCAGTCTCTACTCTCGTGATCTCTGCTTCAGTCGGAGAATAGAGGTTTACCCAGCAGTCGTTTGTGATGGTATCTGTCTCAGTGGTTCTGTAGAGTGTACGGGAAGCTGTCTTGCTGACTTCTTTGGATACATAGATATCAAGCATGTTAAGACCTCCCTTCCCCTATAATCGAAACTCACTTATTTTAGCATTTATATATTATAAATACTACCCTCAGGAAATACCGGAGTGTCCGAATCCACCGCCTCTATCCTCGCCGATATCCTTAACGTTATCTACGAATTCGATATCAGCATACTCAACCTTGTTTACAACCATCTGAGCGATACGGTCACCCTTCTTGATAAGGTATGTTCCGTGCTTGCAGCCCTTGTCAGAAAGTGTGAAAGGTGCATCCTCGGAGGCATCCTCTCTCTGGGAAGCGTTATAGATGATTACGTTTACTTCATCTCTGTAACCGCAGTCGATAGTTCCGGGAGAATTGGGAACTCTTAAGGGAGTCTTGAGTGAGATGCCGCTTCTCGGTCTGATCTGCACTTCGTATCCATAAGGGATAGCCATCTTAAGACCTGTGGGTACCAGCACGCTGCAGCCGGGCTTTACGAGGATATCCTCGCAGGAATACAGATCCATGCCTGCATCGCCGTCATTAGCATAAGTGGGCGCTACTGCCTCTTCTCTGCACTTCTCCATCGGGAGCTTGATTCTCTCAATCATCTTATACCTCCGTATAACATTTAATTACGTTGTATCCCAATGCCGCGGCTTCATTCGCAGCAGCATCATCGAAAATATACTTAGCAGCACCGTAGATCACGCTGGAGCAATCCAGAGGATGCGTTACAACACGGGTCTCGTTACCTGTCTCCTGCTTAAGATCGAAGACACCTCTTCCCTTGCAGACACTGCATCCCTGGGCATTACGACCGACAGGACAGAAGTCAGTCTGCATCCATGGTATAAAGCCTCCGCAGTGCATATAGACATCACCGTAAACACCTGTCTTCTTAAGCATATTTACTGCAGTTGACGTCTCAACTTCGTAGGAAATGAAAGCTTCTTTCTTGTGCTTCAACTCATACTTTAATGACTCTGTATTGAAGATGTTCGAACCTGCAGTAGGAATGATCTTAACTCCCCTGATACTGTCGAACATTGACTTTATATCATCGTGACAGAAATCAGGAAGAACAATCGCGAGTTCCTTCCCCGTCTCTGATATTATCCCGTCAATCTTATTACGCAGACTGTCGACAAGATAATCGTAAGCGCTGAACGCATATATATCAGCATCGGGAAGCACCTTAGGAATCGCATTTACAGAGGGGAAATATCTTAGTATCTTAACACTTCCCTCTCTGGCTTCACTATCTTCGATATCGCCGATATGGAATTCACTTACAGCAGTATGAGAAGTCTCAGACAGAACCTCAGATGAGAGCATCTCAAGAAGGCCTCTTCTTAACTCATTGATATCCTTGATCGGGCATACCGCATTCTCAGTACCGGAAAGATACACGTTATCAACTGCATAAGCAGTATTACCGGTCTTCTTCAGCTGCTCTTCGATTCTTACAGGATCGATGGGGCTTCTTCCCTCATCAGCATACGAGAGCTCGTCCTCTGCGCATATATCCTGTAAAGGTCCGTCATTAACTCTTGCTGTAGCCTTTATAACACCGACCGTTGATGCATCGAAGAAGATATCGATATGTGTCTTACGGACACTGACCTTACCGTCGGAGAAGGCGTGATTCATGAGGTATACATTCACATCATCAGGAAGATCCTTGATAGATGACGGATGAAGGCCCTTGATCACGTAATTGCCTTTATAAAGCGATACTTTACCTACCGGGAAAGACTTGATCTCACCCTTCTTGTCTCTTAACGAGAGATAATCGCCTCTTGAAGGCTCTACGGCGTCCTTAACGGGTCTAATCGTAATCGTTCCCTCTTTACAGTCACGAAGCGTAATACGGCCTATTCTGAGGCCGAATTTACCAACATAGTCACCTGAGAGCAGCCGGGGATCCTTCTTGCCTGTCAGATTCTGTGTTGTGAAGCTTCCTCCGCGGTTGAAATTTACGAGCAATTCGCGCTCTGCTTCATCAAGCATATCTTCATCGAGTGAACCATCATAATAAGCATCGATTATTCTTCTGTATGCTCTTACTGCAGTCTCAACATAATCCGCATCTCTCATGCGGCCTTCGATCTTAAGCGAAGAAACTCCTGCATCGATGAGTTCGGGAATATATCTTAATGCGCTTCTGTCCTTGGGTGAGATCAGATGACCTGAAGACAGGAGCTTACCGTTGTTGCTTAATTCATACATCTGTCTGCACGGCTGTGCACAAAGGCCGCGGTTACCGGATCTGGTTCCGCTCTTATTCATCGATGAGAACAGGCAAAGACCCGAAGTACATACGCATACCGCACCGTGGATAAAAACTTCAGTCTCAAGTCCGATCTTAGAAGCAGTCTTTGTCCTGTCACTGATTTCTTTAAGAGAAAGCTCACGAGGCAATACTACACGTTCGAAGCCTCTTCCCTTAAGTGACTTAAGCTTCGCGGTATCATAGACATTCATCTGAGTGGAAGCATGAAGCGGGATCGCCGGATACTTATCATGAATCTTAACTGCAAGACCCATATCCTGAACGAGCACAGCATCAACGCCGTTGTTATATGCCTCACAGGCAACTTCTACAGCCTGATCGATCTCAGTGTCATCAACCAAAGTATTAAGCGTCAGATGAACGGATGAGCCTCTCTCGTGCGCGTAAGCACAGCACTCAGCGAGATCTTCCATCGTGAGGTTCATGGCGTTCATTCTGGCATTATAAACATCTATGCCGCAATATACCGCATCAGCACCAGCGTCAATAGCCTTTATGAATATCTCTTTGTTACCTGCGGGAGCGAGGAGCTCAATCTTCGATCTCATTAGCAAGAAGCTCCATGGGAGTAGGTTCGGGACGGTCCTTCTCTTCCTCGATATTTACCTTCTGCTGGTAGTACATAAGCTCCGTACGCATATTGGAATTCTCATCCTTAAGCGTGAGTATTCTGTCGCATGCATCGAGCAGTGCGAGCGCATTTATCTTGGAATTGGTAAGACCGGGATTATTCTCCTTAGTATCGTTAAGGATCTCATTAGTAAGAGCTGCGATCTTTCTGATCCTGGACTCGCTGATATTCTCCGTGCATCCGAGAAGATAAAGGTTGCCGTTGATCTCTACAGAAACTCTCTTGGTCTCATTCTTAGGCTCATCGGAAGACTTCTTAAGTCTTTCTCTCTTCGCTATCTTCTCATCAAGAGTCTGCTTGGGCTGCTCTTTGGTCAGCTCCTTGCTCATGCCCTTATATCTTTGCTCATAATTAGCCATAGGCGGAAGATCATCATATTCAACTCTCGTCGAAGCCTTAGCAGAAGAAGACTTCTTCTTCATGGACTTATCCGAATACTTACTCATGATGCTCTGGGATTTCTTCATCTTTCCACCTCTTAACCTTTATCGGCACTCTCTATTATAGCATTATAAAGGCTCAAAATCTGAGCGGGAGTCAACTGTTCCGCCCTTGTATTCTCGGCAAGTCCGAGCTTCGAGAGCACGGGCCCTGCTTCCTTGATGTTATTTACGAGTTTCTTGCGTCTCATGGCGAAAGCTCTGTTAACGAACTTAACGAAGCCTGCAGGTATCTTCTCACCGCCGGAAGTAAGGCTTATAACGCATGACGTAGTATTAGGCGCGGGTATAAAACAGTTACGCGGCACATCGAACTCATGCCTTGCCTCGCCGTAGAGGCTTACGAGCACAGAGAGGGGCCCGTACTGCTTGGTATTAGGCTGCGCCATTATGCGTGCAAGCGCGTCCTTCTCCACCATGAACACCATCTTACGTGCATTCTTGCACTCATCGAAAAGCTTCTTCATGATGTCCGTCATCACGTAAAACGGAAGGTTGCTTACGACTACATTCATCTTATCTGCACCGTAATCGTTAAGCTTCAGGAAATCAGATGTAATTACATCAGCTTTAAGCTCAAGCTCATCCTTAAGAAAGGAAGCCAGGCGCTTATCTATCTCAACTACCGTAAAGTCATCCGTTAGTTCTGAGATCGGGAAAGATATACTTCCCAATCCGGGACCGATCTCAAGGACTTTATCGCCCTTACCGATCTCACACAGATCGACGATACTGCCGATTATATCTTCGTCACACAAAAAGTTTTGCCCGAACTTTGATTCGGGCATAAAACCTTTTGTATTGATTAAAGCTAATCTTTCCTTAAGCTGCATCAGAGGAAGTACTCGACACCTGACTCGAAGATCTTCTGGTCCTTAAGACCCGGAATATTCTTAGTAAGGTCATCGTCGTAACGCTCTGAGTGACCCATCTTACCGAAGATTCTTCCGTCGGGAGAAAGGATACCCTCGATAGCGCAGTCGGAACCGTTGGGGTTGAAGTCTGTTGTTGCAGAAGGCAATCCCTGATCATCTACATAGCATGTAGCGATCTGTCCCTTAGCAGCAAGATCCTTGATGATCTCATCTGAAGCTACGAATCTACCCTCACCGTGTGATACGGGAACGGAGAATACCTCACCGGGCTTAACCTTGGAGAGCCAAGGGCTGTTGTTGGACATGATCTTGGTATTTACATACATGCTCTGGTGACGTCCGATGTTGTTGAATGTCAATGTAGGATCAGTCTCGGAAAGCTCCTTGATGTCACCGTAAGGTACGAGACCGAGCTTGATGAGAGTCTGGAAACCGTTACAGATACCGAGCATGAGACCGTCTCTGTTGAACAGGAGATCTCTTACGGACTCTACAACATACTGGTTTCTGAAAGCAGCTGCGAGGAACTTAGCAGAACCCTCAGGCTCGTCACCTGCGGAGAATCCGCCCGGGAGCATGATGATGTTGCTCTCGTTGATGTTCTTGGCAAGATCCTTCAGGGACTCTGTGATAGCCTCGGAAGTTCTGTTTCTGATAACGAAGATCTTAGGATCAGCGCCGGCCTTCTCGAAAGCTCTTGCTGTATCGATCTCACAGTTAGTTCCCGGGAATACAGGGATGATTACCTTCGGCTTAGCACCCTTTAGTACGCCGGGAGCAGCCTTGAATGTCTTATCTGTCTTGAACTCATCGATACGAAGCTTCATGTTGCCTTCAGAAGCGAATGTCGGGAAAATTCTCTCGAGCTTGCCTGCGTAGCTGATAGCAGCAGCGCCTGCAGAGAGCTCCTGACCGTTATATGTGAATACGCCTCTGTCATTAGTGCAGCCGATATACTTACCGCCTGTCATCTTGATCTTATCTACTGCATTAGGATCGTTAGGAACTGCAACGATAACTGCACCGAATGTTCTGGAGAAGAGCTCCTCTTCAGTAAGTGAATTATCGAAGTCGAATCCGAGTGCGTTACCGAAGCACATCTGAGCTACTCTTGCAGCTACACCAGCGCCTCTTACTACAGCAGCGTTAACGAGTTCCTTTCTGGACTGAAGCTCTTTCAAAGCCTTGAATACGCGGTGAACGTGGTCCTTCTTGTAGAAGCCCTTACCATTTCGAGCAGCCTTGATAAGATACAGCTTCTGGTTAGGAGCCTTAAGTGTAGCCGTAACGATCTTGTCTGTTGTTGTCATGCCGACAGCGAAAGAAACAAGCGTCGGAGGCACGTGGATGTCGTTGAAAGTACCGCTCATGGAGTCTTTACCGCCGATGGAAGCAGTGCCGAAGTCGAGCTGTGCCTGGTATGCACCGAGGAGTGCCTGGAAAGGCTTGCCCCATGTGGAAGGCTCACCCATTCTCTCGAAGTACTCCTGGAATGTAAGTCTTGCCTTAAGAGGATCAACACCCATACAAGCGATCTTAAGAAGTGACTCTGTTACAGCATGATAAGAACCTGCATAAGGGTTCCAGTCAGTGAAGTAAGGATCGAAGCCGTAAGTCATAACGGAACAGTCATGTGTTGTGCCGTGATCTACAGGAATCTTAGCTGCCATACCTTCCTCTGGTGAGTTCTGGTACATACCGCCGTAAGGCATTACTACAGTTGCTGCGCCGATAGTAGAGTCGAATCTCTGTGTGAGGCCGAGTCTGGAGCAGCCGTCGAGTGAGTTAAGAGCGCCGTTCAATGACTTACCGAAGTCACCCTTAACATAAGAAGGCAGAGGTGTGTCGATGTAAGAAGCGCCCATATCAGGAGCTGTTACTTCAACCTTAGTGAACTGCTTAGCGCCGTTAGTATCGATGAATTCACGAGCGATATTAACGATGGTATTGCCGTTCCAGGTCATCTTCATAACGGGTTCTTCAGTAACCTTGGCAACTACTGTTGCTTCGAGGTTCTCGATCTCTGCGTATTCCATGAACTTATCGAGATCCTGAGGATGAACGACAACAGCCATTCTCTCCTGGGACTCAGAAATAGCGATCTCAGTACCGTCGAGACCTTCGTACTTTCTCGGTACCTTATCGAGGTCGATCTCAAGACCTGCTGCGAGCTCACCGATTGCTACGGAAACACCGCCTGCACCGAAGTCGTTACATCTGATGATGAGCTTAGTAACCTCAGGGTTTCTGAACAGTCTCTGAAGCTTTCTTTCCGTAGGAGGATTACCCTTCTGAACCTCGGAACCGCAAGTAACAACGGAAGCTGTGTTATGAGCCTTGGATGAACCTGTAGCACCGCCGATACCGTCTCTTCCTGTTCTTCCGCCGAGGAGAACGATGATGTCACCGGGCTGAGGTCTTTCTCTTACGATATTGGATGCGGGAGCAGCACCTACAACGGCACCGATCTCCATTCTCTTGGCAACATAACCGGGGTGATAGATCTCATCAACCTGACCTGTAGCAAGACCGATCTGGTTACCGTATGAAGAATAACCTGCAGCTGCAGTTCTTACGAGCTTCTTCTGGGAAAGCTTACCCTCGAGCGTCATAGATACGGGAACTGTCGGGTCACCTGCGCCTGTTACACGCATTGCCTGATATACGTAGGATCTTCCTGACAGCGGGTCTCTGATAGCACCGCCCAAACAAGTAGCAGCGCCACCGAAAGGCTCGATCTCTGTAGGATGGTTGTGAGTCTCGTTCTTGAACATGAAGATGTAATCCTGATCCTCACCGTCAACCTTGATCCTTACCTTGATAGAGCATGCGTTGATCTCTTCAGACTCGTCGAGGTCGTCGAGCTTGCCGTCCTTCTTAAGCTTACGGGCAGCCATTGTAGCGATGTCCATAAGACAGATATGCTTCTCGGAGATTCTCTCACCGTAGATCTCGTTACGGCTGTTCAAGTACTCCTCGTAAGTCTTCTTGATCTCTTCTGTAAGCTCATCGTCGCCGTTGAATCTTACGTCTGTAAGCTCAGTTAAGAATGTTGTATGTCTGCAGTGGTCGGACCAGTAAGTATCGAGAACTCTGATCTCAGTTACTGTAGGGTTTCTCTTTAATGTCTTGAAGTAATCCTGTGTGAACTTGATATCAGCGAAGCTCATAGCAAGACCCATTGAACCTCTCAAGGACTCGAGGCCTGCATCATCAAGATCCGTGAAGTTATCGATAGTCTCGACTGTAGTCGGGATATCGAACTTATCCTCGAGTGTCTCAGGCTTCTCGGATGAAGCTTCACGGCACTCTACGGGGTTGATAAGGTACTTCTTGATTGCTTCCTTCTGATCATCAGTAACAGAACCGAAGAAAGCCACAACCTTAGCAGTCTTAACGATAGGTCTCTCCTTCTGTGTCAGGAACTGAATGCACTGGGCAGCGGAGTCTGCACGCTGATCGTACTGACCGGGCAGTGATTCGATATTAAGAACGAAGCAGCTGTCGCTCAAGTCGACGTCCTCATCGTAAACAACGTCTACCGGAGGCTCGGAGAATACGACATTCTTAGCCTGCTCGTACTCCTCGTCTGTGATGCCGGACACATCATATCTGTTGATGACACGTACATTGGTAAGTGTCGAGATATCAAGGTCGGCCTTTACGTCATGCAGGATACCCTTGGCTTCTACTGCAAAATCGGGTTTCTTCTCGGATAAGATTCTTCTTACGGACATTTTGGAAATCCCCTTCAAATTAATATGCTAATTATATCAGATGTTGTCGGCTGACTTTGCCAACAAATCATTATTATACTTAAGGAATCTTGACAATCCTTCACTGTCGAGAGTTCCATGTGCGAGCTTGGCCTGGTCGAAGATGTGCTGAGCCAGTCTGTCAGTCTCTTCCTTCTTCGTTCCCATAGCTTCGAGAGCTCTAAGCTTGCCGATGAGCGGGCTGTCTGTATTGACTACGAGTTCCGTGTTTACCGGGAACAGTTCGTCGAGATTAAGAGGCTCCTGGCCTGCAGCCTTATTCATCGCATTCATCTTCTCGTACTGCTTTCTCATATCCTGCATACGGCGGTTCTGCTCAGACTCCATGATAAGGGCAGGCATAGCCTCGGCTCCCAATGCCTTGGCACTAACCTCGAGCTTATCGTCGCCCAACGCAGCACGGAAGAAGTCACGAAGCTTGTTTCTTGTCTCATCATCGCTGTCTTCACCGGACAGATCAGCATCAACACGCTTGAATCTTAAGTCCTGATACTTGTACTCGAGGAATGAAATGAAGTTATCATCGATCATCTCATCGAGAACGATAACGTCGAAGCCTTCATTCTTAGCCATCTCTACGTAAGCTGCCTGAGCAACCTTATCATTGGTGTAGCGAACCTGCTTCTTCTCGGCTGTGAGCTCATCCATCGTAAGATGCTTATCGTCAACAGTCTTGAACAGACAGATCTTGTTTACTTTATCGTAGAACTTCTCTTCCTTCATCATGCCGTACTTAACGAATACGGAGATATCGGACCAGTAAGACTCGAATGAAGATCTGTCTTCCTTGTAAAGCTCGTTAAGCTTATCGGAAACCTTCTTAATGATATGAGCGGAAAGCTTCTTAACATACTCATCCTGCTGCAATGCGGATCTGGATACGTTAAGAGGCAGGTCTGAACAGTCGAGGCATCCCTGAAGCAGGAACAGGAAATCGGGAATGATCTCCTCGATGTTATCTGCTACGAATACCTGATGATTATAGATCTTGATCCTACCCTCGAGAGACTGATAAACGTTGTCTGTCTTCGGGAAATAGAGGATACCCTGAAGCGTGAAAGGATAATCCATATTGAGGTGGATCCAGAACAGCGGATCGTAACCGTCATTGAATACACTGTGATAGAAAGCCTTATACTCGTCATCCGTGCACTCGGAAGGCTTCTTGAGCCACAGTGGATTCTTGTTGTTGATAGGAGCATAAGAGATATCAGAAGGCTTGAACTCCTCGCCCTTCTCCTCGGCTTCCTTCTTTCTCTTCTCCTCAGCCTCCTCGTGGAGTCTGTCTGCCTTAACGTCGATGAAGAAGATGTCTACAGGAACGAAGGAGCAGTATTTGCGAAGTGTCATGCGAAGTGTAGCAGCATCAAAGATCTTCTGTGCTTCCTCGGAGAGCGTGAGCGTGATAGTAGTACCGCGTGTAGCCTTGTCGGAATCCTCGACCGTGTACTCCATGCCGTCCTCGGATGTCCAGGATACAGGAGCAGCGCCGTCCTCGAAGCTTAATGTGTCGATCTTAACCTTATCTGCAACCATGAATGCGGAGTAGAAACCCAAGCCGAAGTGACCGATTATGCCGGACTTATCCGTGGACTGCTCCTGATACTTGGTAACGAAGTCGAGAGCGCCGGAGAAAGCAATCTGGTTAATGTACTTGTCAATCTCCTCGGCAGTCATACCGATACCGTTATCCTCGAATACAACTGTCTTCGCATCGTCATCATAGATAACGTTGATCTTGTAATCCTCGCCGTCTGCGATGCTTGCCTTGCCGAGCTCTACGAGTCTTCTTAACTTGGCTACAGCATCTGCGCAGTTCGAGACAAGCTCTCTTACGAAGATATCCTGATCAGAATAAAGCCACTGCCTTATTACAGGAAAAATGTTCTCGGTAGTAACCGATACCTTACCGCTTCTTGAGTCCATATATATGCCTCCGTGTATTATGTATTAGCGTTTTGCCTGGGCGATATATTCGTCGGCAATGCGTTGATAACTTTGCTGAATACTTCTAAGGAGAGTATTGCCCTCGAAGTTCAATTCGTACCCGTCAATATACTTGACAGGCAGTATGTCGAACGGCGTGCTCGATACGAACACTGCTGCGTCTTTATCCTCAACGATCTCGTCCATCGTGAACATGCCGATCTTAAGCTCGGCTCCGGCTTCCTCGAGCGCACGCATAACGCGGTTTCTCGTGATGCCCAGAAGTATCTTGTCATCCGGCGCGGAATAAACGATACCGTCCTTGATAACAAACAGATTGGACTTGGAGCCCTCGTAAAGCCTGCCCTCGTTATCCGTGAGAACCAGTTCATACGGGTGGCCGTGAGCATTCTGCTCAGCAAACTTCTGCGCTACGGCGCTCTTATAGTCTCCGCGGAACACCTTGATATTGGGGTCTACGCGCTCCCACTTAAGAGAAAGTGTATTAATACCCTCATCGAAAAGCTCCGCCGCGGGGATGTTAGCCTCGCATGCATGTATAAGAAGATGGTTCTTGGTAAGTACGATCCTTAAGGATCCGTCGAAGTCAGGATCGAATCGGTTAAGGAATTCATTGCTCTTATTCTTGATATCATCGATATCAACTTCGAAGTTCTCTATTCCCTGCACCGACTTCTTGAGTCTGTTCAGGTGATCTTCGAAGAATAAAGCTACTCCGCGCTTAACGCGTAAAGTCTCGTAATATGTAACGTCATCCGTAGGGTTCTTAAGTGAAGATGCTTCCTCACTAGCCGAGGATATAAACTGTCCGTCGTAATGATAGATATCGCCAATCGGGCTTTCCAGCATAGGATATGCCATAATCCGTGTTTTTACTCCTGAATTTATAGTCCGTGACTATCATATCACTATTTATATTAAATAATAAGGGCTGATAGTCACCTTCAAAGGAATTTGTTGATTAATCATCAAATCTTGTCAGAAGTGTCGCAAAAGCAACAGAAACAGGCTTAATTGCTCATTGGTTTAGCCGATTTTTAGCGGTGTAATTAGCGTGTCAATCAACAAACGACAAAAACAAACAAAAACTAAGGAGACAACGAAAATGAAACTGACAAAGAAGACAACAAAGGAAATGACAAGTGACGAGCTCGAGCAGGTTGCAGGCGGTTCTGTATATCCCGATTACAACACATATCAGCCTTACATCCCTAACGATCCTTGTAAGTGCCCTAACAACCACGCTGACAGGTATCTGACAGGTCTTGAGAGAGAAGCAGAGTACCTCTTCTTCTTCAGCAATCATCAGGTTCAGTACCACTGCCCTACTTGCGGTTACGATTGGTGGGAAAACACATAATCACTTCTTAACATATGCCAGCAAATAAAAGGCCTGCCCATAGTGGCAGGTTCTTTTATTATGAGTGGTAAAATGTCTTTATGCAGTCGTTAAGCATATCCGTTACCGCTCTGGCCAGATTCGTATCGAGAACAGGAAACCTTTCTTCTTCCGGTTCGTTCGAGTCTGTCTCGGGAATCGAAGGTACGATGCTTCACCAGAGGATATTCTCCGATCTGCGTAAGCAATACGGCGAAGACTTCGAGACTGAACACAGTTTCTCCCACATATATTCACATGATGACGGTTCGGGTGTCGTCGACCTCGAAGTAAGAGGCCGCGCAGATATACTGTTCCCCGAAGACCAGGAAGGTCTTCCCCACATCATCGAGATCAAATCCTTTAACTCCGGCAAGACGCAGTACAACAAGATAGTTCATACCGATCACGAAGCGCAGCTTAAGATCTATTCCGCTTTATACTTCATCGATAATCCCGATCTCGAGAAGATGAACATAACTCTTCGTTATGTAAACATCACTTCACTCGAGCCTGTCGAGAAGACCGAATGCATATTAAGGTCAGAGGCCCTCACCATCTACGAGGACCACGTTGTAGCATATATCGACTTCACGAGAAAGCTTCTGCAGTATAACGAAAACCTCTATAAGAGTGTGCGCGAGATGA
>Ga0310786_10005082_pt1 | contig 17994 bp, 34 predicted proteins | sample AusTroGonzalo_MG_FD_203881 | JGI IMG/M metagenome (GOLD analysis project Ga0310786, IMG submission 203881) | Bovine rumen microbial communities from tropical cattle in Woodstock, Queensland, Australia - Gonzalo_03 (v2) (version 2) | ecosystem: Host-associated > Mammals > Digestive system >... | reverse complement strand
GAGAAGGGATTCAATACGAGCTTTACTGCTGACAGCGGTGGTGATAAAAAGACCATCGTACAGACCCGGGGCTTAAGAAGCGTAGGCGATGAAGAGGAAGAAAAAGTCTACACATCGGCAAGAAGGAACAAAGGTCTGAACCGTAAGCAGAAGATTATAGATTTTATAAAGAATACTGCGGTCGAAGTAGTCAGGTCGAGCGGTGGCTCAGGCGGTTCGAGTCAGCTTGCGGGAGTGACGGATGTGCTTGTTGACGGAACATCGGTAGTAACAGACCATGTGGCTGAAATCGACTTAACCGGCAAGCAGGATGTACTGACCGCCGGGGACAGAATCAGTATAAATAGTAACACGATATCAGCATCCATCGAGCCGTTTAGCATTGTAGATGGCAAAATGTGTATAACATATAAGGGGGAAAGTGAATAATGGCAATAGCAGACATAACCAAACCCATAGCTTTAGATGAAACATTACAGAGTACAAACGGACTTTTAGGCACACAGAATGGCAAGCTTGACAGCATAGTAACAGCGATAATGTCGATATCGCTTGCCTCAGTCGGTAACGTAAATTCACTTACTACCACCGACAAAACATCGTTAGTCGGAGCAGTAAACGAGCTAAACGCGGGCAAGGTATCCACATCTTCAGTCGGAGTGGCTGGCGGGGTAGCAGAGCTTGACAACACAGGCAAGGTGCCCGCTTCACAGTTGCCCGCATTCGTGGATGATGTAATAGAGGGTTATCTTTATAACGGGAATTTCTACGAGGATTCAGCACACACACAGCTTATCACTCCCGAAGACGGAAAGATTTACATCGACCTTGTAAGTAATAAAACATACCGTTGGAGCGGAACACAGTATACCGTAATATCAGATACCCTTGCTTTAGGCGAGACATCATCGACAGCATACCGTGGAGACAGAGGCAAAGCCGCTTACGACCACTCTCAAGACCCTAACCGAGTAACACAGACGATTGCTTCGGGATTGTATAAAATTGGTGTAACCGCGCAAGGACATGTATCAGGCACCGAAGCCGTTACAAAATCAGACTTAGTGGCTTTAGGCATCGTTGGTTCAGTAACCGCGTCAACCACCAATGGCAATATCAAGGTAGATGATGTTGAAGTGCAGGTTTACGATGACACGGAAGTAAAAACCGCCTTATCGGATGCTACAACAGAGATAGAGGGCAATCCCATCAGCTTTTCGACCCTAACCGCTCAGAACGCAACAGAATGTTCGATAGATTTAGAACCGATACAAGACTTACACGGATATGATAAGCCGTGGGTTGGCGGGGCAGGAAAGAATAAACTGATTACCGATGTTGCTACGATTAAAGCATGGAATGTTAATGGTACATGGAATGGAAACACTTTTACTCCAACAGGAAAATCAATTACATTTACCATTGTTACGGATAGTGACGATAATGTTATCGGTATTAAGGTTAATGGTACAAATGATAATACAGTTGTAGATTTTGATATATACCGAGATAATCAAAACAGTTGTCCTTTTAATGGGTATATATTAAATGGTTGCTCAAATGGTAGTGTAAGTACCTATGATTTACGAGTTTCGGATATTACAACGGGTGCAAATGCTACTTACGGAAGTGATACAACGATTGCATTATCAGACACAGGAAAATGGCGTTGTTGCGTTTTTGTAAGAGCAAATGCAGTTTTAAGTAATGTAATGTTTTACCCAATGATCCGTTTATCCACCGAAACAGACCCTACCTTTGCCCCTTACACCAACGAGTGTTCAATCTCTGGACGCACTCAGGTAGGGATTGAGGGGTGTGGGAAGAATTTACTTGATCCTGATGCTATATACGAAATATTTGATTTAACAGGAACCGGAGCATATCGATATGGGCAATCGTTTCCTGGTGGGAAAACATATACTATAATAAACAATAGTTCTAATGATTCAATATACTATAGAACTCCTAAAGCTGATTTGAGTGATAGAGGTACGTCTTCAGTTCAAGTTCTAGCAAATCATTCTGCAACAGTAGAAGTGGCAAACGATCGAGTATTATGGCTCTTTACAGGAGCTATTGCCGATTGGAATGCAGCAACACCAAATATGGCAGTAATTATAGGAACTGACTCTATATTTGAACCCTACACCAAATCCAACGACCTCACCATCCAATTCGGAGATACCGTTTACGGAGCGAGCCTTGATGTTAAAAGGGGAGTTTTATCGGTGGATAGAGTTCTTGTTGATTTAGACACGTTTACATGGGGTACTATAACAAATACACGTTGGCATACAGGAGACCAAGCAACATATAAACCAACATCAAGTTCGTCAAGTATACCTAATCTGATTTCTGAAAAATATGAAACCGTATCTCCGTCTGTACTTTATAATTCATCATCAAATGGTATTACGATAACAACAACGAGTGATATTATTTGCCGAAATGGAAGTACAACAACACCGCCAAGTGGAAATATTGCAATAGAACTCGCCACTCCCACAGAAATCCAACTCACTCCACACGAAGTCAATCTCCTAAAGGGTGCAAATTACATCTCTGTCAGTGACGATTTTGCGACCATAACTCTAACCTACCGAAGCGGTGAAGTCGCTACGCTGGGGGATTTACTGGCGGTGGAAGATAATCTTGAAGAAGAAATTGCCAATGCTCAAATTCTTACTGATACAGTAACGGGTGATAAGTATATCCTTGTGGTTACTAATGGTGTGTTGGATATTCAGCAGGTTAGTAATTAAATAAACAATTTCAAATCCACATGAAAGGAGGGTGGGGGATGATTACAGTTTTTTAACAAGTTTTTAACGGATTTCTACTTTATAATATATATGGAGGTGATGCTAAATGAACGAAATTGTTTTAGCCGTGCTGGGGAGTGGGGTTATCTCTACTATCATTAGCTGTGTATTCCAATATCTGAGCGATAAAAAAGCCAAACAGGCACACTTAGACGAAAAAATCCAGCTTCTCGAAAAGGGTATAAGCCTACTTTTACTATCTGCCTTGAAGCGTGACGGAAACGATTTGCGCAAAAAGGGCAATATCTCAAAGAACGATTATGATTCTTTTGAAGCCACTTATAAGGCTTACAAGGCTCTTGACGGTGACGGGTGGGCAGACGGTATCAAGGCTAAAGTTGACGCCTTAGAGCGAGACTGTACAGATTAGGAGGTATGATATGAGAATTTCTGACAATGTTTATGATGTTTTAAAATGGATAGCATTAATCTGTATTCCTGCAATAGTGACTTTTTTATCAGTGGTTTTAGGTGTATTAGACGTAGACCCGAAGACTGTAAACGTAGTAGTGACTATTATAGCCGCTATAGGCACACTGATAGGCTCTTTGATAGGCGTAAGCACAAAAGCGTATAAAAAAGAACAGGAGGGGACTAAAGAATGAATCATGTAACTTTAGCACATTTCGTTTGTGATGAAAACGGACACGCACGCGGAGGGAAACCCGGAGACCAGACAGGCAAAGAAGGACGCTTCCAGGCGTGGTATAAGACCGGCTCTAATGGCAAGGGCTGGGAGAATGTGTTCCGTGCGAAGGAAAAGAAGGTAAGAAACAAAATAGCTCAGAATATGATAGAGTTAGTTGAGAATCCTCATGTAGGATATAATCAGGACGACAGATTGTCACTGGATAAAGAGGCAAAGAAAGTGGATTATCATTTTAAAGATATAAAAGTAGATTGTAACACCGATTGTTCACAGGCGACAGCAGAGTGTATAATTGGCGCTGGAATCCCTATAGACCCGGATATGTACACAGGAAATGAAAAGAGGCTTATAGAGGCTACAGGACAGTTTAAAACGTATACAAGTAAAGCGTACACACAATCAGACCAGAAGCTTAAAAAAGGCGACATTCTTCACAAGGTAGGACATTCAGCGGTAGTTGTGAAAGTACAGTTCATCATGTACCGGGAACTTTACTACAAAGAAGGTGAACCCTGGATGTGCGGCGAGGATGTAGAACATCTTCAGAGAAGGCTTAACAAAGTCATGAAAAGCGATTTGGAAATTGACGGCGAGTTCGGGCCTAAGACCTGGGCTACGGTGGTTCGTTTCCAGGCAAAGGCTAAGCTGACTCCTGACGGAATAGTTGGGCGCAAAACCGCCGAAGCTCTCGGGTTCTACTGGGAGGGCTGACATGGAATGGATAGGACTTGTGGGAACATTTATCACGGCTGTCGGTTCCCTGCTCGCTGTCATATTGACAAACCGCTCCAATAATGATAAAATGCTACATCAGATGGAACTGCAACAAGTAAATATCAAAGCCGAGCTTGAGAAGGCTCAGGCAGTTACTGATACGAAAATTTCAGAGCTTACAAGGGAAGTTCGGGAACACAACAATTTTGCTAAGCGAGTGCCACTCTTAGAGGAGCAGATCAAGGTCGCTAACCATCGAATCCTTGACCTGGAGAAAAAATAAATGTCTCAAAAGTGTCTCACTTGATTTAGTAAAAAATCGGCATGAAGCCTTGAATATCAAAGACTTACATCATGCCTGTTTGTTTGACTCGAAATCAGGTAGCCCGCAAGGGCTCGTGGGTTCGAATCCCACCCACTCCGCGTAAGAAAAAGCCTTGAAAGTTAATGCTTTCAGGGCTCTTTTTTTATTTCTCATTCTTGCCATTTTCGGTTATTTTTCTCAAAAACTTGGTGTCTCACTAATGTCTCAAAAGTGACGTATTTAAGCCATTCTTAAAATAGGCATCTCCAAAAGTGTCTCAAAAATGTCTCACTTTTTATCCGAAGATTTTATCCAGCTTCTCTGCTGTCTTTTCCTGCTGTTCGTCAAGGTGAGCATACACTTCCATTATCATCTGTGTGGAGCTGTGGCCCATGAGCTTGGCGGCCTGTTTAAGGCTGATGTTGGAGTAGTAGAGCATGGTCGCGTAGTTATGCCGGAATATGTGTGCGGTCAGAGTATCAGATCCCAGTTTCTTCTTGATCCTGTTGAAGAAGTCCTGATAAGCTGTCCGTGAGAATGGCAATTTGGATCGCGTGCTCCGGAACAGATAGCCGGTGCATTTGGCAGCATAATCCCGAAGCACATCCACGCAGGACGCAGGCAGAGGAACGCTTCTCAGGGAACTCTCGTTTTTAGCCTGGTCAAAATTCACGACCGCCCGGTTCCCGTCAAAAACAACAGTTTTCGATACTGTGACAGTTTTTGCATCAAAATCAAAGGCATCTTTATCCAGGGCAAGAGCTTCCTCTCTCCGGAGCCCGGTGAAATATAAAATATATACATAAGCACGCTCCTGATCGGTCAGATCAGCGGTGAAGATAGCATCCTTTTCTTCCTGGGTGAGCGTACGCTTCTCAACAACCTTCTTCATTGGCGGAAGTGCCAGACGTTTCAGATTGATCATGTTCGGCAGTCCGTCTTCTGCTGCCATGGCATAAACCTGTTTGAGTGTGAGCCTGATCTTGTTGCAGGTGTTTGGATGATCATAATGGTTATTGATAACCGTCTGGAGCATCGGGAGATCAATCTCACTGAAGTACAAAATGCCTATTTCCGGCTCGATATATTTCTCATAGGTTAATTTATACATCGCGCGTGTATTAAGGCTCTTATTGGCCTTTGTAGTGAGCCACAGACGGGCATATGTATCAAAGGTAACATCGTTGTCAGGAAGCTGTTGTTTAAGGCTCTGCTCCTGCTTCAGGTCGAACACCTTCTTCTCCAGCTCCTTCATAGTTTTCGCCCGGACAGACTTCCGGATGAGCTTTCCGGATGAGTCCCGCCCGAGCGATACCTTCTTTTCGTAATATCCTTGAGTTGTCTTTTTCATATTACCTCCTTAAGCTTCGAGAGGTTTCCTTTTGATGATCTTTGTCTTCTTCTTTGTCCCTGGGATATATGCTCCAAGCAGAGCATTGGTTTCTGGACTTAATGGCGGAAGCTTTATGCCTGGAACTGCTGCGGTCGCTGTGGCAATGATAGGCTTATTGTCGACCACTGATATATGAGGCTTAAAGGATATTAACATCTCGGCATATTTTAATAAGTCGGCCATCTGGGCTTCGTCCATTTGATTTACTAAATAGTAGAGCTTTTCTTCGAAAGATTCATTTTCTCGAGGTTCGATGAGCGAGTTAATTCGGCAGCCGAAATAGTCAGCGATTTGGCGAACCATCTTAAAGCCTGGTATTGATTTCCCTGCGGTCCAAGTGCTCAAAGTGGTCCGAGGCACGTCGAGATCAGCGGCGATATCGGCATGATTTTTGCCTGTTTTTTCAATGAAATAATTGAGATTTCTCCCGAATATTTGCTTCTGCTCATGATCTGTCATAGCGATTCTCCCTTCTTATACGTACAAGTCTGTACATTTATATTATCGAACATTTTCAAAAAAAATCAAGTCTAAATATAAAAATATTTTTATTTTGGTATTGACAAAGTGACGATATCGTCGTATAATCAAAATCGAAAGGAGGTGACACGATGCCAAATGTTAAGATTCGTTTAGCTGCTGTCAGGGCGAATGCTCACAAAACACAGGAAGAATGGGCTAAAGAATTAGGTGTAGACAAACAGACAGTTTGTAACTGGGAGAATGGCAAAGGCGAACCTAAGATGAGCCATCTTCAACGGATGTCTGAGCTGTCTGGCATACCCATGGACTGTATATTTTTTTAAGATAGTGTACGACGAAATCGTACCCATAAGGAGGATCAATGAAAGGAAAATGGAGATTATTCATGCAGTACATTAACGGCGCTCCACATTATATCGTAGGAAGGCAGCGGTTCATGGATGAACCCTTGCACTCGGGAAACATCGAGTATCCGGAAGGGGCTACATACACCGAGAACGAAAAGGAAGCCGAAGAACTGCGTGACAGATTGAACACACAGGAGGCATGACATGGAAAACAACCAGGAGCAAAAGCTCTATAAAGTGACGGAAGTGGCGAAGCTTACCGGGCTGTCTCCGGAATATATCCGAGAGATATGCCATGCGAGAGGTCAGCGCTTTGCCTACAAATTAAAAAAAGGCGGTATTTGGTACATCAGTTTACCCAAGCTCCTGGAGTGGCTCGAAAAAAGACAGGAGCAGACGAGAAAAGAGGAGGTTTATTATGCGTGAAAGTTTCAAAAATGTAGTTGGCGGTATCTGCCTGCTTAGTTTAGCAGTTACATTCATCCTGTTAGTCGGCACAGCCGGAGCCATTGAATGCGATTCCATTACGATCAGCACCGGAGTGAAGCGCGGGATTGTGCTTATAGTTCTGCTGATAGCCAGTGTGATCGGCATAGTAAAGACAGAAAAGGAGGATGACGAGTATGACAGACTATGAATACTTCGGTGAAGATGCCGAGGAATCAACAGAGTTCGTTATCGACAATGACCGTTTGGCAAACTGGGCCTGCAAAAAGATCAAGGAAGAAATTGCGGAACATGACAGGCTTGTTGAAATTGCAAGGGCGGAAATTGAGGAGATCAATAAGAAGGTAGCCCTGCTTGATCAGCAGTTGGAGAGTAGGACAGGATTTCTGAAGAGCAAGCTCTATGATTACTTCCAGAAGGTAGATCATAAGGAAACAAAGACACAGGAAAATTATAAGCTGCTTGATGGTTCTTTGGTATGGAAGAAGCCTTCACAGAAGCTGGTACCGGATAAGGATAAACTTCTGGCATATGTCAAGGAACACAATATGCCGGAATTTGTGAAGGTCAAGGAAGAAATCGACTGGGTTAATTATAAGAAGGAATGCGAGATCGCAGACGGTAAGGCAGTGAATGTTCAGACAGGTGAGCTGCTTCCGGAAGATATTATAACGGTTGAGGATGTTCCGGGAAGTTTTGATATTAAATAAGGAGGCAAACACATGGGTATTCCGGTAATTATTTACGGCAAGTCAGGCTCTGGCAAGTCTAGAAGTCTGAAGAACTTCGAAGAGACTGAAATCTGTCTCATAAATGTGGAAGGTAAGAGTTTACCGTTCCGTCATACGTTCAAGTACACGATGAAAGCTGACGATGTGAATGTGATCCTGTCGGCAATCAGGAAGCTTCCACCGACAGTAAAGACCATTGTAATCGATGATGCTGGGTATATCATGACACATTATTTCATGAAGAACCACAGAAACATGAAGGGCAATGCACAATTTGATATGTACAATCAGATGGCTGATGATATGTGCACCCTGATCAACGGTATTAAGGATCTTCCGGATGATTATATAGTCTATCTGGTGTTCCATGAAGAAACAAGCGACTACGGAGATACGAAGCTTCTTACCATAGGTAAGCTGCTGGATCAGAAGGCGCCATTAATCGGTATGGTGACAATTTCTCTTCGCTGTATGAGTGACGGTGGACGTCACTTCTTCAGAACAGTAACAGACGGAAGCGACATAACGAAAGTTCCAGAAGAATTATTTGACTCAGAAGAAATCGAAAATGATTTAAAGTACGTAGATCAAAAAATAAGAGAATATTATTATTTGGAGGTGAAAAATGGGGGGACGGAAACCGCTAGAACTAACGGGGCAAAGGTTCGGAAAGCTGATAGCAATAAAGCCGATGGGAAGTTATCAGGGAAATAGATTGTGGCTGTGCCGATGTGATTGCGGTAAAGAAATAATAACTCATTCTCAAAGATTAAAGATAGGGAAAACTCAAAGTTGCGGTTGTTATAATAGCGAATTAACGACTATTAGAAACAAACAAAATACAACGATTTTAGCTGGGAAGAATAGACTGTATCGAATTTATTGGGGAATGAGAACCAGATGTTACAATTCAAAAGATAAGGCTTATAAAAGATACGGAGCGAGAGGAATAACCATATGTGCTGAATGGCTATCAAGTTTTGAAATTTTTCAAGATTGGGCCTTGAAAAATGGTTATAAAAATAGTTTGTCGATTGACAGGATAAATAATGATGGGAATTATGAACCATCAAACTGTCGTTGGGCGACAGCAAAAGAACAAGCAAATAATAGAAGTACAAATAAAAAGGAAAAGGAAGGTAAAACAGAATGAATAAACCTACATCGTATGATGAAACAAGAGCAGAGGGCTTTACTCCTGTACAGCCCGGAGGACATCATTTAATTATTAAACAGGTTAATGAGACTAAGAGCAAGGCAGGAAAACCTATGATTGTAGTTCTTTTCGACATGGCAAAGAATGATGTTCAGCCGGAATATATGTCCGAAGAGTTCAAGAATGATATCCGGCCGGAGAAAAAATGGCCTCATGCCGGAACCCAGTATATTTTATCTGAGGATCAGGACGGGAAGTGCTCAAAGAGTTTCAAGAGATTCGTAACGGCTTTCGAGAAGTCAAATAACTGCACTGCCGTTTGGGGCGAAAAGTTTGCAGCACAGTTTAAGAACAAGAAGATCGGCGGGGTATTCGGTGAAGTCGAGAATGATTATAACGGCAAGGTTACATGGAGAAATGAGCTTCGTTGGTTCTGTGAAGATGCTGATGTTGAAAAGGCTACCATTCCGGATAAGAAGTATCTGAACAATGGCAGCAGTTCGGCAGCTTCGTCAGCTCCTGCACAATCATCTAATGTCAGTGATTTCATGCCCGTTGAAGATGCCGGTGAAGAGATTCCCTGGGGCTGATGCTTATGCAGATACAGATTGACAGCAGAGAGAAGCCTAAAGAACGGGATCGCATAGAAAAGCAGTTCGACAAAATCGGTGTTGATTACTTTGTCTCAAAGCTTTATGTCGGCGATTATATGAATTTGGATAATCCTCGACTGGTGATAGACCGCAAGCTTGATTTGAATGAAGTTTGCGGGAATGTATGCCAGCAGCATGAGCGGTTCCGGCGGGAGCTGGTACGTGCTCAGGAGCAGGGAATACAGATTATTATCCTGGTCGAAGAACCCAATATCACAAATCTTGTGGATGTTTGGTTCTGGGAGAATCCCCGGAAGAAGGCTTACAAGTGGGTAATGAAAGACGGTCATCCATGGAAGCAGGAATGCCAGAAGCCTCCACTTCAGGGACATCAGCTGTATAAGTCGCTTGTTACTATCCAGGAACGGTACGGAGTTCGAATTGAGTTCTGCGACAAGAAAAGCACCGGAAAGAAAATAGTGGAGCTGTTAGGAGGTGAGATTGGTGGCAATCCAGTATAGCGATAAAGAATTTATAAAGCTTTACCGTAAATTGATAAATTGGGAATGGTATAAGAATACTAATACAAAGTCTCTTTTTATTCATCTGCTTCTTAGGGCGAATTGGAAGGACGGAAGTTGGAAAGGCATTCAGTACAAACGTGGAGAACTGATTACATCTCTTGATACTTTATCGGCAGAAACAGGACTTTCAAAATCGCAGGTTCGCACTGCATTAAATCACATGATTTCAACAGGTGAAATCGCAGAAAGAAAAATCGGCAGAAGTCGTATTGTATCAATAGTTTCATATGATGCCTATCAAGATGATAGCAGGAAAATCACACGAACTTTAGCAGGAAAATCACACGGAGATTCGCAGGAGTTTTCGCAGGATGATGACAGCGAAGTCGCAGGATCATCGCATCAGTATAAGAATAGTAAAGAACATATTAAGAAGGATAAAGAAGAAAAAGAAAAAACTAAAACCGCTGACGCGGTGAATCCATTTGGTTGGGCGGTGGAATGATGTATGGGAAAAATAAATTATGATATTTCTGAATTGAAAAAAACCTTAGCAATCATAAAGCCGAACAATGCTTTATATGAAATCCGGATTCTTAAGGATAAGGTGACCTATTCCGGGTACTTCAAGGGAACTGACAATCTTGAGGCCGAATTGAACAAGCTGGATCTTCGGAGTGGAAACGTAAATATCTTCTATACTCTTCAGGTGATTGATGAAGCCTGCTACAGCCGGGAACAACATGAATGCTTCAGACAGAGCCCCAAGCTGACGACTTCGGATGCTGACATAAAAATGTATAACTGGCTTTTGCTTGACTTGGATCCTAAACGGAAAAGTGGTGTATCCAGTTCAGAAGAAGAGCTTACATATACAAAAAGGAAGGCAGAACGTGTCGCCTGGTATCTGAAAAGCATCGGGTTCAGCTCACCGGTGATAGCATTATCCGGAAACGGCGTACATCTAATGTATGGCATATCACTTAGTAATACTCCCGATAATGTCAAACTGATAGAGAACAGTTTAAAGGCCTTATCATTCCTGTTCAGTGATGAACATGTTGAAATTGATATAAAGGTATTCAATCCCGGACGCATATCAAAACTCTATGGTTCGATAGCCCAAAAGGGAGCGGATACAAAGGAACGTCCGCACAGGATGAGCCGACTTGTAAAGGTTCCGCCGAGCATAGAAGTTACACCTAAGCTTCTGCTTGAAAAGATTGCTGCTCTGCTACCAAAGGAAGAACCAAAACCAGCAGATAGGAAACAACGGAAGCAGGCGGAAGAGTTTGACCTCGATCAATGGATTTCAGATCATGGCATTCAGGTGACGAAAATCAATCATTGGAACAATTGCACAAAATATGTACTCTCAGAGTGTGCATTTGATCCTACGCATAAGGCTCCAGATGCATGTCTTTTGAAGATGCCTTCGGGCGCGATAGCTTATAAGTGTTTACATAATTCATGCGCTGGTAGGACATGGCAAGACTTCAGGCTTCTTTATGAACCGGATGCTTATGACAAGACTTATGAAGAAGATGACGGTCATATCGAACGAGGTTATGAAGAGTACAAAAGATATAACCGGAATCGACAGGATGTAACTTATGAGCTGCTTGTTAAGGAAACCTCTGAAGAACCACTTTTTGAGTCGGCAAAGCACATTTTCAGCAAGCCTAAAGAAGAACGTGTGTGTTTGGAAACAGGTTTTATGGAGCTGGACAGAGTTATCGGCGGTCTGGCCAAAGGTGAGATCACCGTTGTATCAGGTCTGCGTGGTGCCGGGAAGTCAACATGGTTATCCCAGATTATGCTTAACTGTATCGAAAAGGAACATACCGTTATTGTTTATTCCGGAGAGCTTAAAGATACCCGTTTCATGGACTGGATATCTCTTCAGGCAGCAGGATCAGAATATGTTATGGAACGTACCGGAAAGTTCGGAAGTCCATATTATTACATCCTTAATGAAACAAGAGATATGATTGCTGACTGGATGGGTGAGAAGCTCTGGCTTTATAATAATAAGTTTGGCAGCAGTTTTAAAGATATTAGTACGGTGCTTGCGTCCAAGATCAAAGAGACACAGGCCGATATGGTGCTCATTGATAATATGATGAGCCTTGATCTTATGGAGTCGGAACCGTATGCCAGGAATGACAAGTATGAACAGCAGACTATCTTTGTTAAACAGCTTAAGGATATCGCCGTTACATGCAACTGTCACATTATCTTTGTAGCACATCCAAGGAAGGCACAGGGTTTTCTACGGCTTGATGATATAGCCGGAAGCGGAAATATCTCTAACCTTGTTGACAATGCCTTTATCACGCACCGTAATAATGAGGATTTTAAGCGGCTTACCAAACAGATGTATCACTGGAAGGAAACCAATGACGCTTATTCCGGAGATAATGTAGTTGAAATCTGTAAGGACCGTGAGAATGGTACACAGGATAAGTTTATACCACTATTTTATCAAAGTAATACAAGGCGATTCCTTAGTTCCTACAACGAAGAGATCAGATACAGCTGGCAGTTAAAGATGCTTGAAAAAGGCAAAAACGATAAAGCTGGATTTATTCCGATTGAAGAAGCGGGTGTTATTCCGCCATGGGAGGTTTAAATGATACCAAAGGGGTCTAATGAGTTTGAATTATGGAAAGAAGTCTATGGCATAAGAAACAGATATGCCGGAAATTGTAACACGGATGAACAGTTTAAGGCGGTCATGAACGATTCGGCCGCCTTATATGAGAAATATTCAAAGACTGATGCAGCAGTACCGGCACGTTGGTGCTGCATAATGCTCAGGGAAATGTTTAATAATGAGTGGATGATCGCTCATGGCAAGAGGGAGGCAATGGAATGAGACTAAAAATAATCATCTGTATCGTATTCCTCATAGCAGCGTTGAACTCGATCCGGGTCTCCGCGAAAAGCAAGGCTCCGAATTTTGAGAAGAAAGTTACGGAACATTTTGAGCGGTTCTTCGCGAACATTGCAAAGGCATACGAGCAGTACCTGCAGGAGCAGGAAGATATTAAGCTGTTGGCTGAGGTTATTTATCATGAGAACTGGAGCACGGACAAGGACAAAAGAGCAGCTTATCTTACTGGTGCAGTAGTGATGAACAGAGTGAACCGAAATGATAGCTGGTTGCATTTGAAGGGTGACAAAACGGTATATGATGTTGTATATGCCCGGGGGCAATATTCTACAACAAAGTTATTTTATACCAAGGAAATACCTCAAGAATGTTACGACATGGCTCGTGATATATATTTGCATGGGACACCTGATGTTCCTGCGGATGTTATATTCCAGGCAACTTTTAAGCAAGGCAAATTATATGAAAAAGTAAATGGAGAGTGGTTCTGTTATGGATAAGGAGACATTATGAGAGATAGAAGCTGTATTCACAACCTTGACGATGAAGACTGCTATAAATGCGACATATTTTTATATACTCCGGTAGACTGCTCAATGTGCAATCGCTGGATGGATTCTAATACATATCTTAAGGAGCGTAAGAAGAATGAGCAAATTGAGCAAAGAGGAAACAGCACGGTATCAGGGAGCGCTTTGGATGGTGACCTATGCTAAAGAGCATGGGCTTGAAGAAGCAGAAAAGGAACTTGAACAGCGTGGCATCCGGCAGATGCCGATCGGGATTAATAAATCAGATCTGAAACGCTTCGAGCAGTACGAAAAGCAGAATACTATCAAGACTGTCCTGCTGATGGCTCTTATGGTAATGCGTGATGAGTACGGATTCGGGTATGAACGCTTGAACAGGTTCATAGACCGGTTTAACAAAAAGACAGCGTGTCTGGTAGACGATTATGTGAGTTGGAGGGATATCCAACAGACAATCCTTGACGAAACAGGCATTCATATCAATCTGCCGGATGACTTTATTGAGGAACGATGATATGGAAGGACAAATGACAATATTTGATTTCCTGGGTGATTTTGGCAATATGTCTGAAGAAAAGCTGGCAGAGGCAATAGGCTCAAGACTGGGAATAAAATTCAAGCAGGAAGTCTTACCGAATAATGTTTATCGCTGTCATCCCGAATATGAATATAAACATAAAGGGTTACGGCTTACAGTCAGCATTAATACCGACTGGGAAGGCAAAAGCTTTGTATCTTGCGGTTACAACAAGGGCATGGCAGGCGGTGGCGCACCGATTTACAGCTTGAATGAGGCTGTAGAGTGGTTCCAGTACATCATGGAGCTATGGGGAGAGAATAAGAAGGCATGACAGCAGATGAGTTTTTAAGAAAGTACAATAAATGTCCTTTTTGCAGATATTACACAAGGCAGTTGATGTGTTATGACTGCAGATGGAGATTCGGAAGAGGCAATGACGTTGATATGGATAAGTTTTCGCCTACGGAAGAATGGAACAGGCTCTTCAACAAGGAGGTAACAGAATGAGAGACAATCGAACCAATATTGAAGTAGTAAGTGACTTTGACATGACAGGCAGTATACAAGAGATACTTGAGGATATTGCAATCGAGATATGCGATAAATACTGCAAGTATCCAAACATTTGGGATGAAGAAAAGGAGGGCTGTGAGTTATGCGAGAGCGAAATCTGCAAAAACTGCCCGCTCAACAGGCTGGTGTAGAGCTGGAAAGGTTACGGAGCCGGATAAAAGAGCGGTATGGCAGTGTGTATAGTTTTGCTCCTGCAGTTGGCTACACGCAGTCAATGTTGAGTTATATGCTTCACGGCAAACGGAAAATTTTTCCATATGCCCGCAAGCGTATGGCTGACCTGCTGGAGATTCCAGAGGCTGAACATGATTTATATTTCGGAGGTGGAACATGACAAATTACGAAAAGTTGAGATTAGAAATGATCCGTGACAAAATGCCCGATATCGAGGACTTGGCTATGGAAATCTGCAAAAGGCAGCATGGTTGTTCACAGTGTATCATCCGTAAAAAGTGCGAAGAAAAAGGCGAGGATTGGGAAGTCCTGAACGCTTGGATGAAGGAGGATGCTGATGAAAATTGATGAAGCCGTGAAAATCGAAGCATTAGAGAAAGAGCCTTGTGATGATTTGATAAGCAAACAAGCGGCGCTTAATGCCATGTATGCGTTATGTGACACAGGAGAAACTCTTAAAGAGAATCCGTGGCGAGATAATCCACATATTGATGCCATCACAGATGCACTTGATACTTTACGACCCGTCACACCAAAGGAAAAGACAGGGCATAGAAGATTAACAAACTCCGAGTGGATAGTTTTTCTTGTAGAACAATTTGATATAAGTCGTACATCAGCAAAAGAGATGCTCCATGTGATGATGTCAGTTAAAAAAGAAGATAATTTCAAAAAGCAATTTAGTCAAGGAAAGAAAGGTTTTAGTCAAGGTTTTAGTCAAGGCAGAAAGTGAGGATAAGGAATGACAAGAGAAGAAGCAATACATATAATATCACAAATGATAAAAGATGAAGAGGGTTTTTTATCTGATAATACAGTTGAAGCGCACAAAATGGCAATTAAAGCATTAGAGCAACAGCCTTGCGAGGATTGTATCAGCAGACAGGCTACAGTAGAAAGGTTGTGTAAGGTTGCGGATTTTATGAACGAGAAAAGGGAAGGTTTAGGTTCTCCATACATAATGGCGGCTTTATTCATACAGGATAACAAGGATGAATTTCCACCAGTTACACCAAAGGAAAAAATAGATTGGATTTCTGTTAGTGAGAGGTTGCCTGAAGATTTTCAACGAGTTTTAGTAACCATTGTGAATTATAGGGGAAATAAGGTAGTAAGGGTTGCGGAATACTACGAAAAGATGTTTCATGTCAACGAAACTAATGAACAGTGGGAAGTTGGTGAAAAAGGACTTTTAGCATGGATGCCATTACCAGAACCATATGAGGAGGTGAGCAAATGAGCGAAGATATTTTATTGCAAGGCAACGGAAAACCATGGCTGACAGATGAAGATAAGACAGTACCAAAGAAATGTCCTAATTGCGGTGCAGATATGGGATTATTCTTTTTTGGTGAGCCTGTGTTCCTGTGCAAAGGCAAGGAAGAACATTATTATGGAACATTAAAATTTATTCCAGACGAGGAGGTAAATGATAATGCAGATAGTGATTAGACACTTTCCAGACAGAAAAAAGCCTTGCCTAATGCTTGAACAGGGAAATCAAGGAATAATTCTTGCGACATTTAGAAATGCCGATATGGAAAGGCTTTATACAATGGCTTTAGGCGGGAAAAATCTAATTCAGATTAGTTATGAAAAGAGAACTATAGATGAAATGTTAAAGGAGATAGAAAATGCAGATGGTGATTAACGTACATGAACGAGATATACAAAGTCTTAAAAATGGAACTGTCACATACGCACTTATTGATGCCGTGTTAAATGGAAAAACACTTCCTAAAGGGCATGGGAGATTGATTGACGTGGATGCAATAAATATCCATGATGTATCTCCTGCTTACGGGATGGAAGTTTACGGAGTTACACAAGATGATTTAGAGTATGAGCCGACAGTAATCGAAGCAGACAGGGAGGTGAACAATGAAAGTAAGTAAACTTATAGACAAACTTATGGAGCTGGTCGGCGGTGATCTTCACGTCCTGAACATGGATATCACTGTTACCCAGACCATAAGCCTGAAGGAGGTGAGTACGGATGAAGGAGTTGAACAGGGAACAGAGGCTTCTCAGACGGTACCTTGACAGATACAAAAACATCATGCGGAAGAAAAAGGCGCTCGAACAGACACTTCAGGAGATTAGAGATGATTTCATGGTATCTGCATTCCATGCGTTCTCGGATTCCGGCGGTCACGCTCCGCTCGTTCATTCGCCCGTGCCTGCGTACATAGAGCAGTGCGAATCCATTTGCGGGCAGATCAAGACACTCGTCAAGGTCGCTGCGGATGAGCTTATTGAAATCCAAAAGGTTATTGACCTTCTTCCTGAAGGGTCTGATGAATGGCTGGTGCTGACTTACAAGTACATCATGCGCAAGAACGCTTATGAAATCGCTGACGAAATTCCATGTGGATATGTTACAGTCTACCGCATTCTTGACCGGGCGATAGACCAGCTCTTAGAGCTCGAGAATGTAACTTACATCCTCAACCGTTTCTCGCGTACTCTGAAAGATGAAATTGAATGAAACAAAGGAATATGCTATTATGTTATCATGAAAATAAAAGGACATATGGACAAAGACCCTCGGCAGTCTTATCCTCCAATTTTGAGCACTGGAAAAACCAGTGCTCTTTTATATGGGTGATATTATGAGCAAACCATTTGCAACAGCTTTTTATAAATCAAGGGAATGGGAACGGGTGAGACAGTATTGTCTTATGCGTGATAGATACAAGTGCCAACGATGTGGCAAACCTGCAAAGGAAGTACATCACATCATACATCTTTCACCTGAAAATATTTATGATGTAAAAATATCACTCAATCCTTTGAACCTTGCGTCGCTATGCCGGGACTGTCACTTCGCTCAGCATGAAGAGGATAAAAGAAGCGGTAAGAAGCATTATGATAAATCCAAACATAGCGATTGCGCTGACGGGCTTCACTTTGATGAAAATGGAATGCTCGTAAGAGACTAAAGCGAAATGCTTATTTGTTGTCTGAATGTATCCATCAAGAGATCATGTGATTCCAAAATCAAAAGGCGGGTCTCATTCTTGGAGCAATATAAGGCTTGCACATTTTAGATGCAATACTTTAAAGGGTTCGGGGGATGATTAAGTGATTGTTAATCCCCTCCGGTGTCAAAAAATTGGGTAAAGCCACCCGGAC
>Ga0310786_10005081_pt1 | contig 17998 bp, 7 predicted proteins | sample AusTroGonzalo_MG_FD_203881 | JGI IMG/M metagenome (GOLD analysis project Ga0310786, IMG submission 203881) | Bovine rumen microbial communities from tropical cattle in Woodstock, Queensland, Australia - Gonzalo_03 (v2) (version 2) | ecosystem: Host-associated > Mammals > Digestive system >... | reverse complement strand
CCCAACTGTCAGCCCCACGCGTCTTGGCCTTCTTGGCAGGCTTTGCCGAGGTGCCCAGGGCCTCTATCTGACGGGCATAACTATCGAGCCACCATTTCAGGTTCTCTGGCAACTGTTCCATATCGAGAGTGCCTATATTGGAATAACCAAGAATCTCCGTCGTGCGGTCATCGCCAGAAACGATGACAAAGCCCTGATTGCCATCGGCATTGAACACATAGAACGGCTCTCTTTCGGAAGAACCGGCGGAGCGAGCGAAACTTCTGGCCTCGCCAAACTGCTTACCTGGCATAAACTGTTGCGCTTTCTGCAGTGCCTGCTGTTTAGAAATCTGCTCTGCATTCATGGCTACCGTCACCATGAAAGCCAATAGAGTTAATAGAACTTTCTTCATCATTCTTTATTTTTTAGTTATCATTTCTTATTTTAGGCTACAAAGATACAAATAAATCCCGAAACGACCAAACATTTCGGGATTTATTTATTAATTACTAAGGTGTAATGACTACTTCTCCTTGATCATGTTCACAAGAATTACGATATCTGCAGCATTAAGCTTCTTATCGCCATTGACATCGGCATTCTTGAAGATGAAAGACTCTGTTTTGCCCTCCATAATGTAATCTGAAATGGCATTGATGTCTTCGTTGCTGACCTTTCCGTCGTTGTTGGCATCGCCTGGTATGGCAGATTCCATCTCAACGATGTTCTGGAACTCACTCCAGCCGTCGGCACTACGATATTTGTTGCCACTGTTCTTGGGCACATAGAGGATACAAGTTTCCTTATCTACCTGTGTAAAGACGGTGGAAGCAAGTTTATCATCACCATCAGCACGAGTACGGACCATAGCCTTGTCACTGCCCAGAGCTATCGGATTCTCATTATAACTATAGATGGCTTTAAGACTGCTACAGCCAGCAAAGGCACTCATGCCAATCTGCTCAATGGACTCTGGAATGCAGACCAGCGTCAAATCCGTGTTGCCTTTAAAACCTTCTTCAGCAATAGACGCAACAGCAAGATTCTTACCATCTATTGTCATGGATTCAGGAATTTCCGTCTCATTTTGAGGTATAATCTCCCCACAAACAGCAGCTGTATTCTCTCCCGTTAGACTATAACAAATACCGTTGTCTTCGATAGCCTCTATTATCTTTAATAGATTCCATCCTGGAGTCGACTCATATCTGTTCTTTGTACCATAAGGAACAAACACCTTTTTCTTTTTAACACCTCCGCCCGGGTTAAAAGCTGGTGGATTTATCATATATGATTGTATATTCAAATTATCACAACTATATATAAATCCAACACCAAGACTCTGTACAGAGTTAGGAATAACTAATGAATACAATTGTTGGCAATAAGCAAATGTGTGATCTTCGATTTTGTCAATAGAGTTAGGTATCGTGATCGTCTTGAGGCTTTGGCAATCAACGAAAGCCTCCTTTCCTATACTCTTGACTGTATTGGGAATGGTAATCGTAGTTATTCCACTTCCTGCAAATGCCCACCCTCCAATAATCGTAACGGAAGGAGGAATAATGGTAGATTTGCAGCCTGCAACGAGTTCGTTCTTTTGGGTATCAATAATTGCATTACAGTTTTCTCGGGAATCATATTTCTTATTATCTCTGTCAACAATTATTGATGACAATGAGCTACAATTCTCAAATACTTTTTCCCCAATTGACACAACAGAACGAGAAATATAAATAGAGCTCAGATTTTCACAGTTTCTAAAAGCATTATACTCGATATTTGTCACGGAACTTGGCACCTGATATGATGTCAGATTCTTGCAGCCGAAAAAAGCATGAGTACCGATACTTGTAACAGAACTGGGGATCGTCGTAAATTTACATCCTACAATTAATTCATTCTTTTTCGTCTCAATAATACCATTGCATCCGTTCCGCGAATCAAAAACCGTATTCCCTTCTTCTACTGTAATTGAGGTAAGAGACGTACATCCATAAAATAATCCATAGTCAATATTGGTTACCGATGCCGGTATCGTCATGGATTGCAAACTAGTACAACCTTCAAAGACTTCAAAGCCAATTTCTTTTATCGTATTAGGGATAACAAAGCTCTTCAGACTGCTACATCCGGAAAACAACGAATGGTCTATACGAGTCATGGATTTGGATAATGTCGCAGACTGTAAGCTACTGCAATTATAAAAAGCACCTTGGTCAATCATTGTCACAGAATTAGGAATGACAATTTTTGTCAAACCTGTACAACTGGCAAATGCAGATTGCTCTATAGCTGTTACTGATTCCGGAATAGATACAGATCTAATTCCATGACAAGACAAGAAAGCACACTGACCAATTCTTGTCACAGAATAGTTCCTTCCATCTGGACCTTTCACATTTGAAGGGATGTCAATATGACCTACCCTGCCCTGACTTACGGCAGGTTCTCTTGGATATTCATCTTTACTATAGACTTGCACCTCCAGGGGATTGACACTAATAACCTGATAACTAATACCTCCGGTCTTAAACGTATCATTAACTCCCAAATTGGCAACAATTACTTCGCTACCGCTCTCCGTAGAAGCCGAGAAATAACCAGGTTGGCCATCCTTATCCGGACGGGCATAGCTTTTATCCCATATTCTATAATCGTAATATGTTTCATTACCTCCAACAAGAGCCTCGCAATCCATGAAAGCATTATCGCCAAACTCTACGCCACTCAAGTCTTCCTTGCAAAAGATTGTCTGCAGTTTATTGCAACCCGCAAACATATAATTGATATTTTCTACTTTACTGAAATCAAGGTCCAGAAGATTAAGGGTTGTCAAGGAACTGCATCCCTGGAACATCTGGCTCAAGTCTGTTACATTGCTGGTATTCAGGAGCTCGATACCCTCTATCGTCTTCAAGTTCTCAAAGTCACAAAACCATCGTGCGGTAGATTTTGGACGTGCATTGACGAAAGACTTATCGAAAACGACATGAGTGATATTACTCCGTTCCTCAGACCAACTCATGTACCAGTTATTTAACACTATATAATCTGTTGCTGTTATGTTGGTATCATAATAGAATGTCATCGTCTTTCCTGACTCGTTACCGGATAGCCTTGCATACATAAATGTTCTGACATAGTTGACATCATCCGCAAAATAGCCAGGCTGTCCATTCTTATCAGGGCGGGCATAGGTCTTGTCTAGAATTTCCTCATTGTAAGACGTTCCATTCCCGCCTTCAAGGAACACGCAATTGGTAAACATATATTCACCATTCTCAACACCAGTCAAATCTGCCTCGCAATAGATGGTTCCCAAACTGGAGCATCCCTCAAACATTCCTGTTATATCTATAACCTTATTAAAATCAAAATTCAAAAGATTAAGACTCTTCAGTGCATCCGACCTGGCAAACATTCCACTCATATTTATTACATTGCCCGTGTTGAAACTGTTGAGATTAATGCTTGTCAAAGCATTACATCCCTCGAACATATAATGCATATCAGTAACATGGCTTGTGTCGAAATTGCTAAGATCAAGACTGGTCAACGCTTCACATCCTAAAAACATACAGTTCATATCTGTCACATTGCTTGTGTCGAAGTTGCTAAGATCAAGACTGGTCAATGCATTACAGGTACTAAACATATGGTTCATATCTGTTACATTGCTGGCATCAAACTGTCCAAAATCTATACTTTTCAGATTTGTACAGCCAACAAACATAGAACTTGTGTCTGTAAATGAAGGATTACCAACTATTGTTACAGACTCCAATTTTGTTTTGGAGAAGAACAGGCCCGAAGCAGCACCTATCACAGGATATGTTAAATCAGAACTACCCTCACCATCAACAACAGTGGCCTGTCCCTGAAGAGTGATTGTAAAATGACCTGCATTGGAAGAATCCAGATTTTTAGTTGTTAAGCGATCAAACAATATGACATTTGAACAAAGATCTTCATCATACCTCACGACTGTGAAATGCCCACTTTTGAGCATAATTCCAACCGGGATCCCTGTTCCTGCAGGATCATATTGCACAACTATATCACCAGGATGAAACCTATATGTAATGCCGTACAGTACCACCTCGTCACAGTCCAAATATACGTTTTTGGTTTCTCCATTATCGATATCGTCATATCTGAATTCAATCTGTGCAAGACTCTGGGTTATGTGAAAGAGACACATTAACACCAATATCAACAATCTGATTCCTCTCGACCAGAAATGATGAACTATAATCTTCTTCATATTCATTCTGCTTTATGTATCATCTTTAAATCACACTTCAACATCGCATGTGGTTCTTATTTTATTACAGGACGTATTGAATAACCCGCATATCGATCACCAATTGCGCCTCCAACACCGATCTCATCAAGAGAGCCTCCCAATGACTTTCCATAATCGGTATTGTAATCGATTAGACAAGGTGTCCAAAATAGACCATACTCGTTGACATTCTTCTTTGTTTCTCCATCCACCCAGCCAGATGCAGGCAGGAATATACTGTTACCATTAGGGCCTGTTATCAAACACCCTTTTGTCCCACTCCTTGAAACCCATTCAATTTGACAATTTTTAGACAATTCATAGAAATCATCAACTGTAGGCATTCGCCAAGAACCGCCCCATTTCATTTTAACGATGTCATATACAGTCCCAGAGATATCGTTTGGTAATTCGTAGCAAGAATAATCTTCCCCATCACAATGCAAATATGTACTCCAAGAGTAAGAATCTTTCTTCTCTAATTCACCCCATGCGTAATAGCCTCCATAATCTTCCGGCCTTGTAGCTCCTAAATTGTATGAAGCCCACTTTGTTCCACTGGGTAATCCCAGATCGACAGCTGCCGCAGGAGTTTCAGTCTTTGGAGTGACGGTAACAGTGACCATGATGTCTTGTCCGCTACATTTGTCTGTTATGTATATTATTGTTGTACCAGGATTTTGACCAGTGATTTCTATAACATTGTTATTAATTGAGACGTTTGCAATGCTCGGATGTTTGCTGGAAGATGTGTACGAACCATTACCAGAAACGACATATAGCTTGCATTTCTCACCAAGCCCAATAATTGGATTCACATTACCCGACAAGGCGAAATCAACAAGATTAGACGGACTTCCTTCTGGAAGCATGACAGCACGAATAGGTTTGCACTTATATCGTTCTTCCCAAGAGACACTTATTGGGGCTCCTCCCCCAACAGCAGTTTCGTCAAAGACACAAAGAGTTAATGCCTTATAAGGGAGTTTCGTATAAAGTGAACGTGACCAGTAGTTACCATACGTGTCTAAGGCACTAAGTTTCCCATACATCCAAACACCAGTAGCAGGGAAGAATATTGTTTTTCCATTAGGTCCTTTAAACTGGCATCCATTAACTCCGTTGAGGGCTGTCCATTCCGCAGTGCAGTTGGTTATTAACTCTTCGTAATCCTGCCATGATGGCATTCTATATCGTCCCTTTTGTACGACATGTACGACATCGTCTTTCAAGTCTAATGATATTTTGTTGTCAACAGTACCATACTTCTCTTTGGTACAATACTTGGTCATATCCCAACGAAGCCCCATACCTGAATGACTAATATCCATAGAATATTGACCAGATGCATCATACCAGTTTGGCGAGATCTCACCCCATGCATAATACTCACCGATCTCTTCTGGCTTTGTGGCTCCCAAATTGCACGAAGCCCATAGCATCCCGCTCGGCAGTCCCAGGTCAATCACATCTTCCGGATTGTCGTCTATTGGAGTGATTACCTCGGTAACAGTGACATACACGGTCGCTGTCTGTCCACTCTTGGAGTCTGTTATGGTGATAGTGACTTTAGAACCAGTACTAATGGCTTTGACAGTCACCGTCGTACCATTAATAGATGCAGTTGCCACACTCTCATTACTACTTTTTACGATATAATCGCCATTACCAGATGTTATGGTAATCGATTTACTCTCACCGACTATTAATTCTATAGAAGCGGCATCTATATGAAGATCTTCAATATGAGGTGGATTGACAATAGGATTGACCACCTCATTAACAGTGACATACACGTTCGCAGTCTGATGGGTCTTCGTATCTGTTACGGTTATGGTGACAGAACCAGCACCAAAAGTCTCAATTTTCACTTCGTTGCCATTTACAGATGCGGTTGCAACCATCGCATTACTACTTCCAACACTATATTCACCACTGCCAGCCGAAATAGTGAACGAGACTATATCGCCTTTCTCCAACTCCAGTTTTTGGGTGGCTACCTTTAAATCAGGATAGTCAACTGGTTTATCTAATGTAAATGAGCATACATCACCATAGTTATAGTACTTCCCATCAGAAGTATAAGCTCTATAATTATAAGTTTTACCATATTCCAAACCTGTGAGTTTCCCTCTGAACAGAATGTTCCCCTTATCTATGGTTGAAGATAATTCCATAATATTAACATCTGTTACAGGTTCATGTGTATTCAATTTATCTTTCTCACCATATAGAAAACCATACGAGATAGCATCTGTTTCTGTTGTTGTTGTCAATCCCTCGACCTCAACATAATTATTGTTGCAGAATTGGTTATTTGCAATTTCCTGATCTATATTATTAGTATAAGTCTTGGTAACAAAAACACTATTACTATAATCAATGGGCTGATCTGGATTTTCTACTTTATGAAGTTCAGCCCAATAAGGAGAGATATAATCCGTTTTATACCATTTTGACATTTCAGAATAAGCAGTTTCGAGTGAGACACCTTTTAATAGGTGTTTGAAAAGATTATGTGCAGCTGGTGGGGCAATAGAGAAATGCACAAATTCATCATATCCCAAAAACACGCCCAAGTCTCGTTCAAAGAATTTTTTAGCAAAGCTATTCCCATTTTTGAGCGTTCGACAAGTAGCCAAGAACATTATAGATTGTTTATTCTTAAACTTTACTTTTTCTATCTTGTCATAAAAAGTCTCAAGAAGCTGAGGATACCCAACCCAACACTTTTGTCCTTTTCTTTTCTCTTTTACCCATTTAAAATAAATATCTTCATTTGTTACATCGGATTGAGACACCTTACTATTATTAAACACCTTATTCAATTCTATCAACCATTCATCTTTCGTTTCTTCCGAAGGGAGACTTTCAAAAAAGTCACATTTAACCAAGCCTAATTCATTTCCAGCAAGAAAAAAATGTTTACCATTTGTACATCCTCCGTGATTACATATAATAACAATATCATAATCAAATAATTCTGAGGCAAAGAAATCAATACCTGGCATTGAAATGGGCTTTACCTCTATATTATTCTTCTTTAATAAGTTTTCCAACTCGTCAAATTCTTCCTTTGTACTTTTAGTTTCATCTTCTTCGTCTAATTCTGTTTGATTAGCAATGACAGCCCTTATCTTTTTTACACCACCATCATCTGTTTTTTGTGATAATGCTTTCTTTATCCCATCAATTTGTCTTGCATTAGAATGAAATTTTTCTGTGGGAGCTTTCTCTTCAATGCCAAAATCAAAAGACATAACACCCCAATTGGATATTTTTATATATAAGGATTCATCCTCACGCCAGACCTTCTCAACATCATTTGAACTTTCGATTTTATCTATTACTTTTTCGGCATCCTCAATCGTCTCGCAATTCCTAAGAGAAGAAAATATAGTTTTTGTTGCCGATTTAAAGCACTCTTCTACTTTCTCTTCATTGTATTTCGTGAACACGACACTGTCCACATCGCTGAGGGCGTAGACATACTTATTTGAGATCGTTGTCACATGCTGAAAATCATAATCACTATGCAAAATACCATTAGCATCTTGTCGTGAAGTAGTAATCTCCATCACATTCTTTAAGTGAAATTTGCGGGTGGTTCCATCTTTGAAGTGAATCTCCATATAGTCCTGCGCCATCATCGGCAGGGCCATGAAAGCCAGAACAAATGCTATGATGTATTTATATCGTTTCATATTCATTGCTTCGTCATTTTTTAGGTTATACATTGGAGTTTACTGAGATTTTAGCATCGAGATAATCATGACGATGTCAACAGCATTCACTTTGTTGTCACCATTCATATCAGCATTCTCTACCACGAACCTGCCGGAATGCTTACCCAGAATCTTGTTAGATACCGCAATGACATCGTCATTGTTCACGACCCCATTGCCATCGGCATCGCCCAGAAGGAAGTTCTTCGCCATGTAGTAAGTGAACTTCCTGACATTTTCCAAAGGATAAGTGAATGTCTTCGCTGTGGTCTTGACGACGAGCTTACCATCAGCATAGGATGTCTTAGGCTCTTCGTCGAGAGCGAGGGAAACCACCTCACCATCGGCCATCCAGATCTTCAACACATCAACATCAGGAACAGTGACTTTGCCGTCACCCTCTTTATCCTTAGGATTTGTATCCTCCATCTCTTCTATTTGACTGAATTTCGACCATATTTCAGCAGCCTTATACTTTGCCTTTGTTCCTTTTGGCACATATAGTGTAGCTTGCTTATAGACTTTGTCTTCCTCAGATCCATTGCATCCGAAAGGCCCGCTATATTCTGTGGACAAAGCATACGGCTCATTCAAATAACAATATATCTTTTTTAGGCTTACGCAATCGTAGAATGTTACCTTGCCAATGAAATTCGTTGTAGAAGGTATGGAGATCTCTTCCAACCGATCACAATCATAAAAAGTATAATCTCCCAAATCAGTGATGCCCTCAGGAATTAATAGTTTTTTAATGCCTGTGCTATTAAACGAGCTAAGCCACAATCTCGTAATTCCTTCAGGAATTACTGTTGTACTGCAGCCCTGAACGATTGCATTCAACTGAGTATCCACAATAGCATTACAACCATTTGGAGAGCTGTAACGTTGATTTCCTTTAGCAACAACGATTCGCTCTAAATTCATGTTCCCTTCAAATACGGAAGTGCCTAAATTACTCAAAGATGCAGGTATTTCTATAGAAATCAAGTCACAATTTGAAAAACAATCATCGCGTAAGGTGGTCAAAGTGCTGGGGAATGCCACAGACTTCAATTTCGCGTTCCCTTGAAATGCATATTTCTCTATTTCTTTTAGCCCCTCCGGCAAATTCAAGTTTGTTAATCCCCTTCTATAAAATGCGTGCTCTCCTATTATGACGACATCGGAAGGAATTATGGAATTAACACATCCGACAATCAATCTATTGGTTGCCGTTTCAATAATGGCATTGCAATTGTTACGAGAATCATACACCTTATTATCTTTAGCAACAACGATGGAGGTCAATTCGTAAGACAGTCTAAATGCGTCTCTTATAGAAATGACACTTTTAGGGATTGTTACCGATGTAATATGTGACATCACCGTTCTGTAACCACTCCCCGTATATACATACTTGTAAAAAGCATCGTCTGCGATTGCAGTTACAATGTAGTCAACTCCACCCGAATTAACCGTTTCCGGAATAACGAAATCACCTTCATATGAAATCTCTCCACAAGTCACTTGGGCTGTTCTGGCAGCAGCATCCAAGTTGTAATAGATGCCACCTATCTTCACAGGATCTGCAATTGCCATCAGCGGCAGAATTGTCAGGAAGAATAGTAATAATAGTTTTCTCATTGTTATTTGTTCCTTTAAGTTTCAACTATAGCTAATTGGTGGCAAAGATACAACAAAATCCCGAAACGTCCAAGCATTTCGGGATTTATTTAAATATGGCAGAAAAACAATTTGTGGGGATTGGATAATTCTTATGAGAAAGTTTCTATTTGTTCTTGATGATATTCACTAATTCCACTACGTCGGCGGCATCAGTCTTTCCGTCTTTGTTGATATCCGTCTTGACATCATTTTTCCCTTCCATGATGCTGTTCACGACAAGATTGAGATCTTTATTGTCTGCAACCCCATCGTCGTTGGCATCGCCGATAACATCATCTATTACAATGGAACCTGTACCTTCCTCCATGTTGAAGAATGCTTTCCACTGGTCGGCACTTTGATATGAGGCTAAGCAACCATTTGGCACATATATCTTACAAAACCTGTCGATGTCATCTAATGCTTGAACACCGCAGAATGGTGGAGTTTTGGCCTTGCTGACAATCTCTTCAATAGCCTTACAGTCTGAGAATGCTTCTTGTCCGATAGTTTTCACTTGAGTTCCGAAAGCAAAGTATTTCAGACTTGAACAGCCGGAAAATGCCCAATTACCAATGGTTGTTACACCATCACCGAAAATAATATGCTGAAGATTGCTACATCCATAGAATTCATTCTCAGAGATTTCCGTTTCCCCATCTGTTATTTTTACAGCACGCAACGATGTATTACGATAGAAAGGTGAGTAACCGTGTTTCTGATCTGTATTGTAGTCGATATTACGCCCTATATAGACTGAGTCAAGAGGACAATCTGAGAATAATGGTGTTCCTGTGCCGTATTTCTTTTCGTCAATGATATTGTTGGCACCTAGTTTTAGTTCTGTGTCACTATCCATGAGTATTACATTCTTGATTGCCTCACAACCTTTAAAGGCATAATCATCTACCGAGTTTACATTTTTTGAAATGTATAAGGCATTAGTCAACGTTGTCTTTTTCATAAATAATAAGGAAGTGAGCGATGAACATCCACTGAACGCCCCTTTTCCTATCCTGTGAATCTTTTCTCCATAAGTGAATATTTCCAGATTTGAACAGTCCGCAAAAGCATTATCTCCTAACTCACCATCTATGTCAATTTTCACCGTCTTGATATACTTATTATTGTAGGCCAGATAGGGATTTATGTTCTTCACATTCATCGTGATGCCTTTATACAAAACAGTAGAGGCAATCTTTGTATCTGCTACACTTTCGTCATAAACACAATCAATAGCATCGCAGGTCCTTTCAGATATATTAATGGGTACATATCTGACACCATCAACTTCGAAATATGAACTTAAGTAATCGTATTTCATAGTATTTTCAAGAGACGAGAACTTATCGTTTGAAACATAATTCACAGAACCTTCAACGTACCCATATCCAGATGGTGGTGTATTGGTGAGCCAGATGGTTTTCTTTATTGGTATAAGAACAGGCATGCCAATGACAGTGTACCCCCACAAAAATGCATCACTTGCAATCGAAGTAACGCCGCTGCCAATAATGACTGTGTTTAAGCCGCTACAGCCATAGAAAGCCTGACCAGCAATGGATGTCACGCTATTTGGAATGGTAACAGATGTCAGACCGCTACATCCCTCGAAAGTTTTCTGGTTGATGGATGACAATTTATTGGAAATTGTTATAGAGTTCAGACCGCTACATTCTGCAAAAGCCGCTTTGCCTATGCTCGTTACACTGTTAGGGATAGTCACAGATGTCAAACCACTACAATTCTTGAAAGCAGACTCACCAATGGATGTCACACTATTGGGGATGATAATCGAGGTCAAACCACTACAGCCAGAGAAAGCTGACTCGCCAATCGATGTCACATTATTGGGGATGATAACCGAAGTCAATCCACTGCAAGAAGAGAATGCAGACTCACCAATGGAGGTGACTTCATCTCCAATTATTATTTTATTTATTGATTTAAGGTCAGATAAACATGAGCCACCTATTTCCGTACAATGGAATTCAACAATGGACAGACTACTGCAACCTTCGAAAGCACGGGTCTCAATTGAAATCACACTGTTCGGGATTATCAAGGATGTCAGACCGCTGCAATCTTTGAAAGCCAAAAATCCGATTGATATTATGCTATTGGGGATGGTCAATGATGTCAAACTACCACAGCCAGAGAAAGCTTCCCTGCCGATGGATGTCACACTATACATCTTACCATTATATGATACTTGATCTGGTATCGCTACATCTCCAGAACTTTTGTTTTTCCCTGATATCAAAGCGACGGTATTCTCATTACTTATTTCGTAATAAAAACCATCAATTCCAATAACAGACCCGACTGCGCCTCCCTGATCATACTCAACTATATTCTTAAACAGATTCCACCCTTCGGTAGCCTGATATGCAGATTTGGTTCCTATAGGAACAATAAATGTTGCTGTATTATTGATATTATTATCAAAAACATCTGTACTTATGGTAAAAGGGGTCTTTATTTCTGATATAATAGTCTCTATCTTACTGCACCCCTTGAAACTGCTATTACCGATGCTTGTAACGCTATTGGGAATGGTCACAGAAATTAAGCTGCTGCATCCAGAGAAAGCTTCACCACCAATAGATGTCACGCTGTTTGGAAGGTTAATGGAGGGCAGACTTGTACATCCAAAAAAAGCCCTCAATTCGATTGTAGTTACGCTATTAGGAATATTGACTGATGTCAAACTCCTGCATTCAGAAAAAGCTTTACTGCCGATAGATGTCACACTGTTTGGGATGTTTATGGAGGTCAGACTTTCACATCCTGCAAAAGTTTCCAATTCGATTGCTGTCACGCTATTGGGGATGTTGACTGAAGTCAAATCAAAGCAACTTTCAAAAGCGCCCTGGCCTATTGTCGTCACTTTGTTAGGGATCGTTAAGGAAGTCAAACTGAGGCAAGCATAGAATGCTGCATCTCCGATTGATGTTACACTGTTGGGGATGTTAATGGATGCCAAATCACTGCATTTCGCGAATGTCCCCATTTTGATAGATGCCACACCGTTGGGGATGTTAATGGATGTCAAGCCGCTGCAATCATAAAATGCTGCTTCTCCGATAGACGTTACATTGTCTGGGATGTTAATGGATTTCAAGCCGCTGCAATTCCAGAATGCTATATCTCCGATAGACGTTACATTCTCTGGGATGATTACTGAAGTCAGACCATTACAGCCATAGAATGCACCGTTACCAATGGAGGTTACTTTATATTTAGAACCTTTGTATTCGACAGACTCAGGTATGGTAATATTGCCAAAATACTCATTACTATAAGAATTTGCGACCCTTTTATTAAAACCTACTGCCAATTCCGTTTTAGCTTCATTTGCCCAATTATAATAAATAATTACACCATCGGCATTTTTTACAGCAATGTCATAGGCAAATGCTTTTGCTCCGACCATACTCATGAGCATAGTGAGCAGAATTGTGATTAATGATTGTTTCATATGTTTAATTTTACTTGCTATTATTATCTTTACCATCATGTGCTAATAAGAAATTTAGAAGATAGTTTAATTCCTTAAGTTTTTTACGTAGTTCACAGTTGTAGATATTCTTTATATAGTGTAATTCTTCTTTTTTTATATACTGGGGCTTGATTGTAACCTTATCATCACAATAAAGAATCTCTTCTGACATCATGATAGATTGGACAATCAGATTAGTCAAATCAACGCACCTATGTAAAGGCAGTTCTTCACTTTGTGGGCTCCATCGCTCCCCTGTATGACGAAAAACTTTCGCAGATATCTCCTCTGGATGTGAATCATCATATTGAGCATGCCCAACAGATAGACATCGCGCATCAGATTTGTTGTAGAAATTGCTTTCAATTATATCGTAGTCTTCTACTGCGATAATAGGCTTATGCGAAAGGTTTGTAGGTACTTTGCATTTAACTTGTTTTGTATTCATAATTCTATATTTTTAGTAAATTGAACAAATTCAATATTACACAAAAAGAGCGAGAACCTACTTCTGACCAATCTGTCTGCGTAGGTTCTAGCACGACCCCAATCATCAAATTAGCTGAAGTGGCTCACGCCCTATACAGGGACGTGAACTAATCACTTCGCTGTTTTCTTTGAATGATTGGATAAATGTGCTAGATTTACGCAAATCAAATCAACAGCGTGACGTTCAATCACTTTGTCTTACCCTCAATGTCTTGTGTCGCTCATCGGTGAATTTGCATCCACTTTTATAGTTTCACGCTGCAAATCTACAAAAAAGGATTTATATTTGCAAGCTTTTAAGGCAAAAAATTATGTGAGCCACTCGCTTTTCTTCTCATTTTGAAGGCAAGATTATGAAAACCTTGGTAAGGCGACACAGATACGATGTGATCTATGGACTTCAGTCAAGGGTGGCTGCAGAAGAGACTCCAAAGTATATGTAGCCAGAGCAGATGCAGACGGCGATGGCCGATGTGCGAAACGACGTCTACAGTCTTGGTGTCGTGTTCTGATTGAGGGACTTTGGCTATATCTATATTATATAATAGGTGTACACTCAAATACATTGACTACCACAGCCAGTCCTCCTGCTCGCCGTCATAGACGAAGGGGCCGTTCCAACCGTTGGAGCGGCAGACGGCGGCGATGACTTCCTGATCTTCAGGGGAGATGAGTCGCTTGCCGTTGCGCATCTCAAAATACTGGGTACGGCCGAAGTGCCAGATGAGTTCCTGGCGGATATTGTGTTCCATGCGGCCAGGCATGTCGTAATAGAAGTGGGTCATACCCTGTTTCTTCACAACACGGGTATTTGGGCGGAACTTCACGCACTGTTCGCCGCCGATCTGCGGATTGCGGGGATTGATGGACTTCTGGGCAAAAGGCATCGTGTCGGCATACTGTCCGACGAGCCAGCGCAGACATTGCTCCTTGAGCGGACAACTCTCGATGAAACACACTAAGTAGTTATGGGTCTTTTCGCGGAAGTCCTCCTCCTGCGACGGTATCGCCTGTTGCCGATGATCTTTCTTTGTATTCATGTGTGATATAGATACTGATTTCTGATGCAAAGGTACATAATTATTGTGATACTACAAAATATTTTCATAGAAATTATTTGCAGATTTAGGACTAAACGTCACAATATTATATAACTTATTGTATTTCAATAAAATAGTCAGTGACGTTATGCCTAAAATATTGTCACAATAACGTCACTATTACTTTGTTTTGGTAATAATATTACACGAAAATCAAGGAAATGTTACTTTAAACTGCTGATAATGAGGCAGTTTGATAATAACATAAATGGTTTGGACTATCAGTTTAGACTTGGAAAACTAATAGTTTAGACTGGGTAAACTGACAGTTTAGACTGTGCAAACTGCCATAAACTCCTATCTTTAACAAGACGCATAAGGGTCGAAAATCATGGAAAACTCTCCATAAGTGACGATATAGTGACGTTTTAAAATACTAAACGTCACTACTTAACTATCTGTAAATCAGAAAGAAAATTACTTAAGTGATGTTTTAATCTAATTTTGAATAAAATATCTTAGAGAAATTTACTTGCACATTTCAGATATTTTTCGTACCTTTGCAGCAGATATAAAACTATAGGATGATGGCACCAAGAATCACGCTCATCAAGAGCTATCGTAACAAGGATACCCTGCGGCTGTTGGAGCTGCGGGAAGTGGCAGAACTCATCAGTCAGGGCGAGTACGACGACCAGGTCAGCACGTTCCGCAGGGACCTGCCGACGATGCGGTATGCCCACGTCAGCAACAACGGCACCCTCGAGGGCTATGACAACTGGCCGAAGGACCTGCCGCGTATCTGTTTTGCTCTGGAACAGGAGAACCGTAATCATGAACTGGTGACGCGAGGCTATACGGGTCTAGTGTTATTAGAGGTGAACAACCTGACTGGCAGCGACGAGGCTGAGGCTGTACGCCGTGGGGCAGGGGAGATGCCCCAGACGCTGATGGCGTTCGTGGGGGCCGATGGGCTCTCCGTGAAGATCGTCTGCCGTGGGGAGTTGTTAGAGGCGGTTCAGACCACCCCGCCCTACGGGCAACCCCTCCTAACTCAGGAGGGGAAGGGAATACCACTTTCCCCGGAAAAGATTCCCCTCTTCCACGAGAACCTCTACGAACGGGCCCGTCTCATCTACAACGGCCAGCTGGGCGTTACCATCGAGAAACTGGAGCCGCTGACACAGCGCATCTGCTACATGAGCAGCGACCCCCGGCTGGTGTACAATCCGCTGGCAACGCCCATCTACGCCAAGGCCGAGAAGCCGACTGCTTCCATCTCCCATCAGACCGCCTTCAACCAGAGGACGGATATGTCAGACCGTGACCTTTACCGCAGTCGGCAGATCATCTTCGAGTTCAATCTGACGAAGGCCTACGACGACACGGAGGGCATAGCCGACAAGGAGGAACGTCGTCACGCCACGCTGACAAGGCTGGCACAGTACTGCCAAGAGACGGGCATCCCAATGGCCGTCGCCCAGCGGCAGACCGTCATGCAGTCGGCCTTCTGGGGAGAGGAGCAGCTGGTGAAGAAGGTGTTTGAAAATGCCTACCGTGAGGAGCATGTCAAGAAATACATGGAGCGCAAAGGCATCCAGCGCACGAAGACCATCCCGCCGGAGACGCTGCTGACGATGAAGACCAACATCTTCCTCAATGCGAACTACGAACTGCGGAAGAACGTGATGCGGGGTGTCGCTGAATATAGAATGAGAACGGGTGTCGGATTCTCCTATCAGGATCTGACAGAGGAGGCAAGAAATTCGATTACGATGCGGGCTCTGGAGCAGGGCATCCGCTGCTGGGACAAGGACATCCGACGCTATGTGAACTCCGACGACATCGAGCGCTACGACCCTGTGAACGACTATCTGGAGCATCTGCCGAAATGGGACGGGAAGGACCGTGTGACGGCGATGGCAGAACGGGTGCCGACGGAGTGGACGGACTGGACGCACCTCTTCCATATCTGGATGCGCTCGATGGTGGCGATGTGGTTAGGAAAAGGCCAGCTGACAGGCAACGCCCTCGTACCTTTATTAATAGGCCGTCAGGGTTGCGGCAAGTCAAGTTTCTGTCGTATCCTGCTGCCCCGCGACCTGATGGACTACTACAACGACCGCATCAACTTCAAGAACGAGAGTGACCTGAACCTCGGCCTCACGTCGTTTGCGCTGATCAACCTCGACGAGTTCGACCGCGTCACCCAGCGCCAGCAGATCGTGTTGAAGTATCTTGTCTCGACGGCAGACCTGAAATACCGTCCGCCTTACGGCAAGGCCTATACCTCGAACCGCCGCTATGCCTCATTCATCGGCACCACCAACGAGCAGATGCCGCTCACCGATCCTTCTGGCTCACGGCGTTTCGTCTGTGTGGGCATCGACGGCGACATCGACTTCCTGACGCCAGTTCAGCACGACCAGCTCTATGCCCAGCTGGTGCAGGAGATCCGCCAGGGTGAGCGCTACTGGCTGACAAAGGAAGAGGAGCGCTCGCTGATGGAGCACAACCTGCAGTACCAGCGCCTCAACGGTCTGGGCGAGATGTTGATGGCCGTCATCCAGAGACCTCGCAGCGATGAGGAAGGCGAGTGGCTGTCAATCAATGATCTCTCCTCGATTCTCAAAAACCACTTCAAAGGATACAAGGAAGATGAAGGCACCTTCCGCAAGATCGGCAATTACCTCAGCCGTCCTGAATACAAGTTCCAGAGCAAACACACTAATGCCGGTACCCTCTATTGGGTGATGCGGAAGGTGTAAGAAAATCATCATGGAAGAAGTTTGACGTCTTTCTTGGTTATATCATTATAAATTTGTAACTTTGCAGGCAAAAAAGCGAATCATGCAGACGATCTATCAGACAGCCAAGCCCTTCGACCAGCTCCTGAAGAAACAGAAGATGGCGGCAGGGAAGACCTATAGGCCGATGTATTATGTGGTGGAACAGCCCGTAGAAGAGGGGCTGCTGCTCTACCATACGATGACAAAGGTTCTGCTGCTACTTACCCCTGAAGAGGCGGAGACATACAAGACAAGCCCTACCGCCCTACCCCAACTAATTGAGCAGTGGTTCTTGGTGCCACAGTCGCACGACGACCGTCTGCTGAGCCGTCAGATGACGGAGGTGGCCAAGATGCTTGAAAAGACGACAGATGCCATCACAAGCTATACCATCCTTCCCACCACAGATTGCAACGCCCGCTGCTTCTACTGCTATGAGATGGGGCGTTCACGTGTGCCCATGAGTCAGGAAACGGCAAATAAGACAGCCGACTACATCATTCGTCACTGCCAAGGAGAGAAAGTGTCAATGAACTGGT
>Ga0310786_10005079_pt1 | contig 18002 bp, 14 predicted proteins | sample AusTroGonzalo_MG_FD_203881 | JGI IMG/M metagenome (GOLD analysis project Ga0310786, IMG submission 203881) | Bovine rumen microbial communities from tropical cattle in Woodstock, Queensland, Australia - Gonzalo_03 (v2) (version 2) | ecosystem: Host-associated > Mammals > Digestive system >... | reverse complement strand
CACGTTCGATGGTGCCACTACGCCAGGTGTCTATCCTCCCGAAACGACAGCTCCGAATGCTAACGAGGGTCTGATTATCCGTAACGCCTATTTCCGTGATGCCGATGGCAATGGTGTGCTGGTGGCCGGCGAGGAGTGCCGCGTGTCGTTCGAGATTATGAACAATACCGGTCGTGTCGTGTATGACGTGCAACCCATTGTCTATGACCTGACGGGCAACAAGCACATCCATATATCACAGAATCTGCATGTTGAGAGTATCATGCCAGGCAAGGGCATCCGCTATACGGCCACCATCAAGGGCGACAGCCGCCTGAAGGATGGCACAGCGAAAATCTGTGTCGGTGTGGCACGCGGAAACCGTGAGGTGGAAGGACAAACCAAAGAGTTCATCGTCCCCACGCGTAAAAGAAACAGGTAAAGGATTGTTATTTCCGGATGATAACCGAGTCCCTCATTTGCCGATGGTCAAGTGAGGGACTTGTTATTTTCCATACCGGCGTGATGCTGTCGTTCATGATCTCCTCAAGTTCAAGCGACGGGACCTCAACGACATTCTCGTCTTCGGGCTTCATGGGCACAACGATATCATCCTGTACGCGTTCCACCACCACCATGGCGATGCCGCGCTGCAGGATGCCGAGGGCCTTGGCGGCTCCCCATGACAGGTCGATGATACGTTTCTTGGAATAGGGTCCCCGGTCGTTAACACGTACAATGACCGTCTTACCGTTGGCGGGGTTCGTCACCTTCAGTCGTGTGCCGAAGGGATATTTCAGGTGGGCGCAGGTCAGGCTGTCGTGGTGCAGGCGGTCGCCGTTGGCCGTGCGACGGCCCGTCCAGCTCTTGGCATAGTAGGAGGCAATGCCTTCTTGTGTTTGTGCGAAGAGACCCACCCCCAACCCATCCTTGGAGGGAGGGGTGAGGTTACAAAATATCAGTAGCAGGGTAATCACTCCCCTCCATACAGGGAGGGGTAGGGGGAGGGTCTTCTTCATCTTATACTACTCCTTGCGCCAGCATGGCCTTGGCAACTTTCATGAAGCCGGCGACGTTGGCACCTTTAACATAGTTAATATAACCGTCAGGCTGCTTGCCGTACTTGACGCACTGCTCGTGAATGCCCGACATGATGTGATGCAGGTGCTGATCGACCTCCTCGGCCGTCCATGCCATGCGCATCGAGTTCTGTGTCATCTCCAGTCCGCTGGTTGCCACACCACCTGCGTTGACCGCCTTGCCCGGGGCAAAGAGTTGACCGGCAGCAATGAACTTATCGACAGCCTCGGCTGTGCAACCCATGTTCGACACCTCGGCAACACACAACGGCTTCTGTGCCAGAATAGCATCGGCATCGGTGCCGTTCAGCTCGTTCTGTGTGGCGCAAGGCAGGTAGATGTCGGCCTTTTGCTCCCACGGCTTCTTGCCTTCGAAGAACGTAGAGCCGGGGAACTCCTCGGCGTATGGCTCACAGACGTCGTTACCGCTGGCACGCAGCTCCAGCATGTACTCGATCTTCTCGTCGTCCAGGCCTGCAGGGTCGTAGATGTAACCGTCAGGACCACTGATGGTGATGACCTTGGCGCCCAGCTCGGTAGCCTTCTTCGCAGCACCCCATGCCACGTTGCCGAAGCCCGAGAGTGCCACCGTCTTACCCTTGATGTCAAGACCGTGGGTCTCCATCATCTGGTGTACGAAGTAGAGAGCACCGTAACCCGTTGCCTCGGGACGCAGGATGGAACCGCCCCATTCAAGGCCCTTACCTGTCAGCGTGGCACTGTGGAACTGGCTGGTCAGCTTCTTGTAGTAGCCGAAGAGGTAGCCAATCTCACGTCCTCCTACGCCGATGTCGCCTGCGGGAACGTCCATGTCCGGGCCGATGACCTTATACAGCTCGCACATGAAAGCCTGACAGAAGTGCATCACTTCGTTGTCGCTCTTGCCGCGAATGCTAAAGTCCGATCCTCCCTTACCGCCACCCATGGGCAGTGTGGTGAGGGCGTTCTTGAAGGTCTGCTCGAAACCGAGGAACTTCAGGATGCTGAGGTTTACAGACGGGTGGAAACGCAGTCCGCCTTTGTACGGGCCGATGGCGCTATTGAACTGTACGCGGTAGCCGATGTTCACCTGTACCTCGCCCTTGTCGTCAACCCAGGGCACGCGGAAAGTGGTGATACGCTCGGGCTCCACGAGGCGCTCGATAATCTTTGCCTTCTCAAACTCAGGATGCTGGTTATAGACATCCTCAATGGAGATAAGCACTTCTTTTACTGCTTGCAGGAATTCTGCTTCACCTGGATGCTTGCGCTCCAGCTGTTGCATGATGTTTTGTACATTCATAGAATATTAGTTTTATAAGTTGTCGTTAACGTTATCGTTAGCGTTGTTATTTTTCTTGAAATAGTCATTATAGATTTTGATGCAGCAGATGATGATGCTGCATGTGCTGGTGATGAGGTTGGTAAAGAGCAGATAGTAGTTACTGCTAATGATACCTTGGATAAAGAAGGCAATACTACCTACGGCCATCATCATGAAACCCGTGAGAGAGATGCCGTCAGTCTGGCGGGTACGGATTGTCTGAATGGCTTGGGGCAGATAGCCCAATATCATGCCGACGGTAGCTACCCAACCACAAATCTCGAATAACAGGGAATGTTCCATAGTTTCCGGTTCTTAGTTTCAACACACAAAGATAGTAAAAAGATGTATTCCATGTACTGAAAATGCATCTTTTTTACATATTATTAATAATACTATGTGCCGAAGTTAAGGAGTTTTCGGGGATTTCATGCAGCGTATCGGGAAAAAATGATTATCTTTGCAGTCGAATATGGAATTCGGGCCGCTTCTATTTGGCACGAAATAATAAAACAAAGCAGATGAACAGTAATCTCCCTTCTGAGTTCAATAACTTTTTCCTGAAGGACGTGTCGTTCGTGAACCTGATGACACGCCGTATCTTCAATGTGCTGATAGTGGCCAACCCCTACGATGCCTTCATGCTGGAGGATGACGGACGTGTGGATGAGAAGATTTTTGCCGAGTACGTCGATCTGGGACTCCGTTATCCGCCGACGTTTACACAGGTTTCTACCACCGAGGAGGCCGACGAGGTGCTGAAGAAAACGGACATCGACCTGGTCATCTGTATGCCGGGTAATGCCGACAACGATGCGTTTGCCGTAGCTCGCGACGTCAAGAAAATGGCCCCCTATATCCCTATTGTGGTGTTGACACCCTTCTCGCATGGTATCACCAAGCGCATCGAGAATGAGGATATGACAGCCTTCGACTATGTGTTCTGTTGGCTGGGCAACACGAACCTCATCCTCTCCATCATCAAGCTGATAGAAGATCAGATGAACATTGAACACGACATCAAGGAGGCGGGAGTACAAATGATTCTGTTGGTGGAGGACAACATCCGTTTCTATTCTTCGGTACTGCCTAACTTGTATAATTATATCCTGGCGCAGTCGAAGAACTTCTCGACGGAAGCGCTGAATCCTCATGCCGCAGCACAGCGCAAGCGAGGCCGTCCCAAGGTGGTGCTGGCTACCACCTATGAGGAAGCCATACATTGGTATGAGACGTACCACGACAATGTGCTAGGAGTTATTTCTGACACGCGTTTTCCCATGATGGGTATGAACGGGCGTCTGGCACACGTCGAGGAGGGCGATCCGGAAGCAGGCCTGAAACTGTTACGCGAGATTCGCAGTTACGATGAATATGTTCCGCTCATTCTGCAGAGCTCCGAGATTGTCAATAAGGCGAAGGCCGAAGCAGAGCGGTTCCTCTTTATCGACAAGAACTCGAAGAAGATGAACATTGACATGCGAAACTTGCTGGAAGAGCATATGGGTTTTGGCGACTTCATCTTCCGTGACCCGAAGACCAAGGCCGAAGTGGCCCGCGTCTCCACGCTGAAGGAGTTGCAGGACATCATCTTCGAGATTCCCGAGGAATCCATGCTCTACCACGTCTCGCGCAACCACATGAGCCGCTGGCTCTGTGCCCGTGCCATCTTCCCCGTATCGCAGTTCCTGAAGACGGTGACGTGGCACAAATTACAGGACGTGCAGGCGCATCGACAGATTATCTTCGACGCCATCGTGCAGTATCGCCGCATGAAGAACATCGGTATCGTGGCGGTGTTCGACCGTGGAAAATTCGACCGCTATGCCCACTTCGCCCGCATCGGCGATGGCTCGTTGGGTGGCAAGGGACGTGGTCTGGCCTTTCTGGACAATATCGTGAAACGTCATCCTGAGCTGCAGCAGTGGGAGAATGCCACTGTTACCATACCGAAGACCGTTGTCCTCTGTACGGACCTCTTTGACGAATTCATGGATTCCAATAACCTCTGGGGCATTGCCCTAAGCGATGCCTCCGACGAGGAGATTCTTGAACACTTCATGCGGGCACAGTTGCCTGATTCGCTCATTGCCGACTTCTTCACGTTCTTCGATGCCGTGAAAGCGCCCATTGCCGTGCGCTCGTCGTCGTTGCTTGAGGACTCGCACTATCAGCCCTTTGCCGGCATCTATTCCACCTATATGATTCCGTACCTGCCTGATAAGTACGAGATGCTGCGCATGCTGGCCTGTGCCATCAAGGGTGTCTATGCCTCTGTCTATTATAAGGACTCGAAGGCCTATATGACTGCCACGTCGAACGTCATTGACCAGGAGAAAATGGCGGTCATCCTGCAGGAGGTGGTGGGTAAGCAGTATGACACCCGCTACTATCCGAACTTCTCGGGTGTGCTGCGTTCGCTGAACTACTATCCCATCGGTGACGAGACGGCCGAGGAGGGTATCGCCTCATTGGCACTGGGCTTGGGCAAATACATTGTGGATGGCGGACAGACGCTACGCGTCTCACCCTATCATCCGCATCAGGTGCTGCAGACCAGTGAGATGGAGACGGCACTGAAGGAGACACAGACGCGTTTCTATGCGTTAGACATGAGTCATATCGGCGGTGATTTCAAGGTGGATGACGGCTTTAACATCCTGAATCTGCGTGTGAAGGAGGCAGACAAGGACGGTTCGCTGACCTACATTGCCTCTACCTATGACCCCTACGACCAGATTATCCGCGATGGTATCTACGAGGGTGGCCGCAAGGTCATCTCTTTCTGTGGTGTGTTGCAACAAGGCATCTTCCCGTTGCCAGAACTGTTACAGTTGGTACAGAAACTGGGGGCAGACGGGATGAAACGTCCTGTGGAGATAGAATTTGCCTGTAACATCAACGACGACCGCACGGGTGAGTTGTACCTTCTGCAGATTCGTCCCATCGTCGATTCCAAGCAGGTACTTGATGAGGATCTTGCCGCCATTCCCGACGAGCAGTGTCTGCTGCGCTCGCATAACTCACTGGGTCATGGCATCTCGGAGGATGTCTATGACGTGGTGTACGTGAAGACTGATGATGAATTCACGGCAGCCAACAACCCGTATATTGCTGACGATATAGAACGCCTTAACCGTCAGTTCCTTGCTGACGACAAAAACTACGTGCTCATCGGACCGGGACGTTGGGGCTCCAGCGACTACTGGCTGGGTATTCCCGTGAAGTGGCCGCATATCTCGGCTGCCCGTGTTATCGTGGAGCAGGGCCTGAAGAACTACCATGTCGATCCTTCGCAGGGTACGCACTTCTTCCAGAACCTCACCAGTTTCGGCGTGGGTTACTTCACCATCAATACCTATACGGGCGACGGCGTGCTGCAACAAAAAATCCTCGACGACATGCCTGCCGTCGAGGAAACTCAGTATGTGCGTCATGTGCGCTTTGACCGTCCGCTGAAGATCATGATGGACGGAAAGAAGCAGCACGGAGTGGTTTTACTTAGTTAGGAGTTAGGAATTAGGAGTTAGGAGTGACTCCTGTCCATGATGACTCCCTCAAGTTGTGGAGCAAATAACTCCTAACTCCTAACTCCTAACTCCTAACTCCTAACTCCTAACTCCTACTTCTCAATCCCTTTAGCGTTCATGAGCAGGTCAACCAGCGGCTTGTCCTTGTAGTCATTCTTCTGCTGATCCCAGAAACCGAAGTCGGCATCGTAGCACCAAGTGGTCCATGCGATGTCGTTTTCGTCGAATACAGTCAGCATGTCCTTCGTCCACTTGTAGGCCAGCTCGCGGTCAACAGGCTCATAGACACCCCACTCGCCGCAGAACAACTGCAGGTTGTACTTCTTGGCAGCCTCAATGGCGTCCTTGAAGTCCTGACGGATCTTCTCAATGTCCCATACCTGTGTGAGGTAAGGCTCCAGCTCCTTCTTTATTGAGTCAGGAGCAGCTTCGTAATCTTCCTTTGATACCAGGATGCCAGGATAGTTCACCTTGCCCTTGTACTTGCCAATAGGTGTCCACCATGCTCCGTAGTGCGTCAGGATCATGGGGTTGTAGTAGTGGAAGGACAGCACAATGTTCTTGTCGCCTTCGGGTACCTTCAGGAACTTCATGGTCTCGTAGCCCTGCCACATGTTGGATCCGATGACCAGGGTGCGTTGAGGCTCACGCTCACGCAGTGCCTTATGGACTTTGGCAATGAGCTGGTTCCACTGCTCGTGGTCGTCGGCTACCGGCTCGTTCATGAACTCATAGGCCACGGAGTCGTTGCTGTAGCCCTTCAATGCGTCAGAAAGCTGGTACCACATGTTGATGAGGTCCTCCTGTGACTTCTCAGACGTGAAAAGTGTATTGGCATCGGCGGCTCCCTCGTTGACAGCATTGAAGTAGTGGGAGCGGATGATGTGCAGATCGACAATGGCACGCAGGTGGTGCTTGCCGCACTGGTCGAGGGCAAAGGTCAGTAGGTCCCATGCCTCAGGCAGTTTGTTGCCCTCTTCGTCCCAGAACTGCACCTCGTCGATAGGAATGCGTACGAAGTCGAAGCCCAGTGAGTCCAGACGGGCAAAGTCGTCCTCCTGAATGTGCTGCTTGCGTGCCTCGCCCCGCTCCTCCGACTGTGACAGCCAGTGGCTCAGGTTCGTTCCCCGCTTGATACGGAAGTTGTTTACGTCGTTTGTCGTCTCGGTTTTGGTTGTGCAGGCCGTCATGGCCAGCATCGTCATGGCAATGAATGCCAAGGATAGGAAATTTCTGGTTCTCATATCGATAAATGTTAGGATAAATGCTGTATGATATCACTGTCCGCCCAGTCGTGCGAAGTATTCGATGATGTCGTCCCACGTCTTGAAAGTATCGGAGCCGAACTCAATGAGAGTGGCCATCGTGTCGTCCTCCTTTTCTTTGCTGATGAGGTAGTCCCCATAAAGCAAGTCCCGGCGGTGAGTGAAGATGGTGTGGCGCCAGGCGGGAATACCGATATACTCCGTAAGCCACGACGCTGTCGTGTCATATTGGTTCCCCTCGGCTGCCGCAACGAAGAAAACCTGGTACTTTTCGATTAACATCCGAACAGCTTTCTGGCAACTGGGCAGCGGTTTCTGCTCCTTTCCCAATGGGAATGGGCTGGGGGAGAGACTCTCTATACCTATATATATAATAGGCCGTTGCCGTTGCTCCTGACGGTCGTCAATCCAGCGGATGACAGGCATCACGCTGTGCATGAAACTCTGGTCGTTCATGCGGTGCTCACCATGAAAGTGAGCGGACAGCGGATAGCGCTCACTGAACATGTCGTAGGTGTTTACTGTCGTGTCCTCGTCACCGAAGAGTCCCCAGACGCGTGTCTGTTCCTCTGCGTTCAGTCCCTCGAAGTTCCGTTCCGTCATCTCTTTGTACTCCTTGATGAGTGCCTTGTCCACATAGAACTCCTGCACACCGTCCTGTCGGGGGTTCTGGAACTGCTGCGTTCCCGTCATGCCATGCTCCTTCATGGTGTCAGCCATCTGCATGGCCGCATTGACGCAGATGCGGTCATAGCCGTAGAGCTTCTCCGCATACATACCGCCCATGCTGGTGCCGATGATGAGGTCGGGCTGTTCCTCCTCGCATACCTTATATAATAAGGAGAGCGCCTCCTCGGGATGTATGGGGAGGTCGGGTGCTATGACGTTGGCATTGGGAAATACCGTACGCAGTCGCGTCACGGTGCCTGACTGTCCGCTACTGGCGAAGCCGTGGACGTAGAGGATTTTCTTTCCTGCCATAAGGTCAGGAAACTGCTTTACATAGGGATTTTCCATGCTTTGTTTCTATTTCGGGCACAAATATACAAAATATTTTGTAGTTTTTCGTAACTTTGTACGACTAAATTGTAGAATATTATTCATGAAGAATCAAAAAATGGATAGTCAAGAAACAAAATTCGCCCAGTTGGTGGAGGAACAGAAGAGCACCATATATACTGTGTGCTACATGTTCTCGAAAGATCAGGACGAGGTGAGCGACCTCTTTCAGGAGGTCCTCGTTAACCTGTGGAAGAGTTTTTCCACGTTCGAAGGTCGTTCTGACATACGAACCTGGGTCTATCGTGTGGCCATGAACGTTTGCGTCTCGCTCGAGCGTAAGAAGAAACACCGCGACACCGTTCCCCTGACCATGGACATCAACCCCTACGAAGACGAAAACCCTAACTCGAAACAAATGGAAATGCTGCGCAAGCGCATCAGTCTGTTAGGACCTTTTGACCGTGCCATTATTATGCTCTGGCTCGAGAATATGAGCTATGACGAGATTGCTGCCGTAGTGGGCATCTCGGTGAAGAACGTCTCGGTACGTCTCTATCGCATCAAGGAAGAACTGAAGAAAATGAAATAAAAACAGCACAGAATATGGAAACAATGAACCAAGAACAAAACAACATGCAGGAACTGGAAAGCCTGCGTCAGGAAGTGAGAACGTTCAAGGAACGTATGGATCAGCAACAGATTGTGAACGACCGTTTGCTGCGTCACTCCATGAAGTCCCAAGTGTCATGGATCAAGTATACGAACGGGTGGACCAGTGTCATCGGAATACTCTTCCTGCCGCTTGCTATCATTGGCTTCCGTTATGGCATAGGTATGCAGTGGGCACCTATTGTGGTGCTGTGTATAGCCATGGTGTTAGAGGCTATCTTTAACTTCAGACAGATACGTAGTATCTCGGCATCCATGTTTGCCACGTGCGATCTGCTGACCGTCAAACGACAGATGCTCACTTTCAAGCGCCGCGAGCAGTTGCAGATGTTCATCGAGGTTCCGATGATTATCCTGTGGGGTATCTGGGCCTTTGTCACGGCAGATTCTACGAGTTGCACCAATGGCCTTAACCCAGTAGCGGGTGCCGTCGGCTTTGGCATTGGTCTGATGATTGCCTTCATCATCTATTTATTTGAGATGCGCACGCTGAACAAGACCCTTCGTGAACTGGATGATTTTACAGACAACCAAAAATAGACAATAAGAAAATGAAAAGACTTTTTATGACTTTCGCCTTCGCGGTCATGACCGTTGCTGGCATGCAGGCACAACTGCTTTACAAGATTTCGGGTAACGGACTGACGAAACCTTCGTACATCATTGGAACCTACCATCTGGCTCCCGTCTCGTTTGCAGACTCCATTCCCGGCCTGAAGGAGGCCATGGCAGCCACAGAACAGGTGTATGGCGAGTTGGATATGACAGATTTGACATCGGCAGAGAACCTGCAGAAGATGCAGACAGCCATGATGCTGCCAGAGGGCACCACCCTTTCGAAACTGCTGACGGCAGAGGAAATGGCACGCCTGAACGTTGTGTTAAAGGAACTGATGGGTGTGGATATGACCAACCAGATGGTGGCTCAACAGCTTGACGGACTGTCTCCCCAAGCCTTGCAGACCCAGCTGTCATTACTTATTTATATGAAGAAACATGACGGTTTTAACCCGCAGGCTACCTTCGACGGCTACTTCCAGCAGGTGGCACAGCAGCAGGGCAAGGGTGTCGGTGGACTGGAGACCGTTGACTTCCAGGTGGGTGTGCTCTTCCATGGACAGTCGCTGGAGCGCCAGAAGGAACTGCTGATGTGTCTGGTGGATAACAAGGAACATACGGAACTGATGGCGGAACAACTGGTTGAGGCTTTCTTCAAGCAGGACCTTGTCGGGGTTAAGGCGGTGATGGATGAAAAGGAACAGACCAAGTGCGACTCAACACCTGAAGAAGAAGACGCGCTGATTTATAACCGTAACGCCAACTGGGCTAAGCTGATGCCTCAGATCATGGCGGACAAGGCGACCTTCTTTGCCGTCGGGGCAGGACATCTGCCAGGTGAGAAGGGTGTGCTGCAATTACTGAAGAATGCAGGATATATGATAGAAGGAGTGAAATAATCACTCCTTTTTTATTGTCATGTCAGAAATAATTATTATATTTGTGGCGTTTTTAATAAACTGACGTATATGAAGCGACTGTTTACCTTATCTACTCTTCTGTTGCTTGTCCTTGTCATGCAGGCACAGACGTTGCGTAACCCTGTTATTCCTGGCTATCATCCTGATCCTTCGGTATGTCGTGTGGGCGATGACTTCTATCTTGTGAACTCCTCGTTCCAGTATTTCCCCGGCGTACCCATCTACCATTCCAAGGACTTGGTCAACTGGGAACTTATCGGCAACGTGCTCGACCGTGAGAAACAGTTGCCCTTGAATGGTGCCACGTCGTGGCTGGGCATCTATGCACCGACCATCCGCTACCATGAGGGTACTTATTATATGATTACGACTAACGTGGGTAACGGTGGTAATTTCATGGTTACGGCTACTGACCCACGCGGACCGTGGAGCGACCCCATCTGGCTCAAACAGGATGGAATCGATCCCTCGCTGTGGTTTGAGGACGGCAAGACGTACATGATGTCGAACCCCGACAATACCATCATGCTCTGCGAGATAGACCCTGCGACAGGTAAGCAGCTCACCGAGAGCAAACCGCTGTGGCGTGGAACGGGTGGACGCTATCCTGAGGGACCGCATATCTACAAGAAAGATGGCTGGTACTACCTGCTTATCTCGGAGGGAGGTACCGAGCTGGCTCATCGGCTGACCATTGCCCGTAGCCGTGACATCTATGGTCCCTATGAGGCCAACCCTGCCAACCCCATTCTGACGAACTGCTCATTGGCTGGTCAGGGTATGCAGATACAGGGAACCGGACATGGCGACTTCGTACAGGCTAAGGACGGAAGCTGGTGGATTGTCTTCTTGGCCTACCGTAACTTCGGCGGCTCCTATCACCATATAGGTCGTGAGACCTGTCTGGCTCCGGTGGAGTGGAAGGAAGGCGAGTGGCCTGTGATTAACGGTGGAAAGCCCATTGATACAGAGATGCAGGTACAGTTGCTGCCTACCGTTACTGTGAAGCCCATGGAAGAGCGTACCTCGTTTGATGGAAAGCTCGGTCCTGAGTGGGTGTATATACAGAATCCCGTTACTGCCAACTACAAGATTGCTAATGGCAAGCTGACGCTGACAGGTAACGACGGCTCGCTGACCGATAACGAACAGCCTACCTTTGTGGGACGTCGCCAGGAGAGTGATAAGATCGTTATGGAAACCGAAATCTCTGCTGCAACTGGTACAGGAGGACTGACCGTCTATCAGATCAATGACGGACATGCCGACTTCTACGTGACTGGCGACGGCGAGATTGCTGTCACGTTGCACATGAAGTCCGTACAGGCTGATATTTACCGTATGCCTTTCAATCTGAGCGGCGGCAAGAGGGTGGTGCTACGCGTGGAGAGCGACGGCGAGAAATATTTCTTCAGCTATCGTTATGCCAACGATAACCGTGCGCACTCGGCCGGTGCTATCGAGTGTACGCTGCTTAGTACCGAGGCGGTGGGCGGCTTCACCGGTGTTGTGCTCGGTATGTTTGCCGAGACGGGCGCCGTGATCTTCGACTATTTTGAATATCAGGAGAATCAGAATTACAAACTTAAACTATTAAATTAACAGTATTATGAAAAAGTATTTAGCAGAACTCGTAGGTACTTTCGTACTTACCTTGTTAGGATGTGGCGCTGCCGTTGCACTGGGATGTAGCGACGATAATACCGCAGCAGTAGTGGGAACAGCTTTTGCCTTCGGTTTGGCTGTAGTAGCAATGGCTTATACCATCGGCGGTGTCTCCGGTTGCCACATCAACCCCGCCATCACGCTTGGCGTGTTCCTCAGTGGCCGTATGAATGCCAAGGACTGTGGCATGTATATCTTGTTCCAGATTATCGGTGCCGTCCTGGCAGCTGCCGTTCTGGCTGGTATCGTTTCTACCGCAGGTTTGGATGTAACTACCAATACAGGAGCTAATGGCGCTACTTATGGTGTGACCAATGCCTTGTTGGTTGAGGTCGTGCTTACCACATTGTTTGTTCTCGTAGTACTGGGCGCAACAGCCAAGACCAATGGTGCCACCAACAACTTCGCTGGTCTGGCCATCGGTTTGTCACTCATCTTGATTCATCTGGTCGGCATCCACTTTACGGGTACGTCAGTGAATCCTGCACGTTCCATAGGCCCCGCCCTGTTTGCACAGGGACAGGCTCTGGCCGACCTTTGGATCTTCATCGTTGGTCCGCTGATTGGCGGTGCACTTGCTGCCGGCATCTGGAAGGTTATTGACGAGTAAACCGTACGAAAAGGAAATAACTTTTTTATCCCGATAAGTTCGCTTATCGGGATAATTGTTTTTATGGATTCCTGTATGGTTTCAAAAATTATTTGTACCTTTGCAGCAGAAATGGATTTAGAACCTAAAAAAACAATATGAAAACTAAGAACTATATGAAAAGAACAATCTTCTTTGTAGTAGCGATGACGTTTGGCGCGTTCTCTGCCTTTGCACAGCAGCAAGATATGCGCACCTTTGTGGATAACCTGATGGGACGTATGACCTTACAGGAGAAAATCGGTCAGCTGAACTTGCAGGTGGCTGGTGACATTACCACCGGTCAGGCACAGGACACGGAGGTCGTCGGACTGATTACCGAAGGAAAACTGGGTGGTGTGTTTAACCTGAAAGGAGTTGATAGGATCCGTGCCCTACAGGACATCGCCGTCAAGAAATCACGTCTGGGTATTCCGCTTATTGTCGGCATGGATGTCATTCATGGCTACGAGACCATTTTCCCAATCCCCTTGGCTATGGCCTGTTCATGGGACCTGGCAGCTATTGAGCGAGCTGCCCGTATTGCTGCCGTTGAGGCTTCGGCCGACGGTATAGACTGGTTCTATAGTCCAATGGTTGATATCTGTGTGGATGCCCGTTGGGGACGTACGGCAGAGTCGGCCGGTGAAGACCCCTTCCTTGGTAGTGCTGTCGCTGCTGCCTATGTACGTGGCTATCAGGGGTCCCTCTCCTCTAATACAGAGGTCATGGCCTGTGTCAAGCATTTTGCGCTGTATGGTGCAGTGGAGGCAGGACGAGACTATAACACCGTGGACATGAGTCATCTGCGTATGTACAACCAGTATTTCCCGCCCTACAGGGCTGCGGCAGAAGCCGGTGCGGGCTCATTCATGTCTTCCTTTAACTTGGTTGACGGTCAGCATGCCACAGCTAACCGCTGGCTCCTGACGGATGTGTTGCGCAAGCAATGGCAATGGGATGGATTCGTGGTGACAGACTATGGTTCCATAGGTGAGATGGTCAATCATGGTTTTGGCGATATTGCCCATAACTCGGCTTTGGCCCTGCATGCTGGAACGGATATGGATATGTGTACCCAGGGCTTCTTGACTACGCTGGAACAACAGGTGAAGAATGGCACGGTAAGCGAGGAAGACGTCAATACGGCGTGCCGTCGGGTGCTGGAAGCCAAGTACAAGCTCGGACTCTTTGCCGACCCCTATAAGTATCTTGATCCCAAACGTCGTGCTCGTGACATTTATACCGATGCCAACCGCCAGGCTAGCCGACAAATGGCTGCCGAGACCTTCGTGTTGTTGAAGAACGACAACCATGTGCTGCCGCTGAAAGAAAATCAGAAGGTCGCTCTTATAGGTCCATTGGCTGATGACCGTGCCAACATTGCAGGAACGTGGTGCGTGGCTTATACCCCAGAACGATATGCTACCATCAAGGAAACCATGGAAAAACGCCTGCATTCACAGCTTCTCTATGCTCAAGGTTCTAATCTTACTCGAGATGAAGCCCTGCAGCGTGCTGCCGAGTTTGGCAAGACTATGCCACGCGGTGACGAGGCACAGCTGAAGGCAGAAGCACTGGACATAGCCCGTCAAGCCGACGTCATCGTATGTGCCATGGGTGAGTGTGCTGACTTCTCGGGCGAGAGTTCTAGTCGTGCCATGTTGGAACTGCCTGACGTGCAGCGTGAACTGCTGGAAGAACTGGTGAAGCTGGATAAACCTGTCGTATTGCTCAACTTCTCTGGTCGTGCTACGGTACTGACATGGGAACAGGAACATGTGGATGCCATTATGAATGTGTGGTTTGCGGGTTCTGAAGCCGGAGACGCCATCTGTGATGTACTCTTCGGTGATGCTGCACCCAGTGGAAAACTCACTGTTACCATGCCACAAGCCCTTGGACAGGTTCCTATATATTACAATCATCTGAATACAGGACGTCCGGTGCCCGAAGGTACTGACCACTACCATAAGTATGCTAGCAACTACCTCGATGTACGCAATGATCCGCTTTATCCCTTCGGCTACGGACTCACCTATACCACCTTCGAATATGGCGCACCAGTCCTAGGCGGCAACGGGAGTGTTGACCTGAAGGAACTGGAAACAAAGCCTGTTACGGTAAGCGTTGACGTAAAGAATAGCGGAACACGCGATGCCGACGAGATTGTTCAGCTTTATATCCGTGATGTTTTTGCCTCGGTGAGTCGTCCTGTCAAGGAGCTCAAGGGCTTTCAGCGTATCCACCTGAAAGCAGGTGAGAGCAAGACTGTGAACTTCAATATAACGCCAGAACAGCTGTCGTTCTATGACTTCGACGGTAATAAGGTGCTGGAACCTGGTGAGTTCGTCCTGATGACAGGTCCGAACAGCCGTGATGTGCAGAGTGTAACGTTAACGGTAAAATAGCAGATAAAAAGTACTGAGACCGAGATTTGAACGTTGGAATTGCAAACTGCGTTTTGCAAACACTATGAGTTTGTGCGTTTTGCATGTAAAATTTCTTTAAAACAATCCATGGTGGTAGCAATTTCTCAACATTCCTCTTTCCTCTCTCCTCTTTTTTTCGTACCTTTGCATCCGGAAAATTTTAACTAACATTTTAATATACAACAATTATGGTAAACTACAAGGATTTAGGACTCGTAAATACCCGCGACATGTTCAAGAGAGCAGTTGCCGGTGGTTACGCTATCCCCGCTTTCAACTTCAACACCATGGAGCAGATGCAGGCTATCGTGCAGGCTGCCGTTGAGACCAAGTCACCCGTTATCATGCAGGTTTCTAAGGGTGCCCGTAACTATGCTAACGCTACCATCCTGCGCTATATGGCAGAGGGTGCTGTGGCTTATGCCAAGGAACTGGGATGTGAGCATCCCGAAATCGTTCTGCACCTCGACCACGGTGATACCTTCGAGCTCTGCAAGGACTGCATTGACATGGGCTTCTCTTCAGTCATGATCGACGGCTCACACCTCCCCTATGAGGAGAATGTTGCTCTCGCAAAGAAGGTTGTTGACTACGCTCACCAGTTCGACGTAACCGTTGAGGCTGAGCTCGGCGTACTCGCTGGTGTTGAGGATGAGGTTAGCGCTGCTGAGTCTCACTACACCAAGCCCGAGGAGGTTATCGACTTCGCTACCCGCACAGGTTGCGACTCGCTGGCTATCTCTATCGGTACTTCTCACGGTGCTCACAAGTTCACTCCCGAGCAGTGCACACTCGTGAACGGCGTACTCGTTCCGCCCCCCTTGGCATTCGACATCCTCGCTGAGATTGAGAAGAAACTCCCCGGATTCCCCATCGTGCTCCACGGCTCTTCTTCAGTGCCCATGGACGAGGTGAACACCATCAACCAGTTCGGCGGCAAGCTCGACGCTGCCATCGGTATCCCCGAGGATCAGCTGCGTCAGGCTTCTAAGAGCGCTGTCTGCAAGATCAACATCGACTCTGACTCTCGTCTCGCCATGACCGCTGCCATCCGCAAGCACCTGGCTGAGCATCCTGGAGACTTCGATCCTCGTCAGTATCTGAAGCCCGCTCGTGAGAACATGAAGAAGATGTACATCCACAAGATTGTGAACGTACTCGGTTCTGACGGAAAGTTGGCGATTAAGTAAGTGAAAAAGAGCTAAGTAAAATATTATAAAAGCGGCAGGGATTCCTGCCGCTTTTTTGTTCAATTATCCTTGCTGAGTAAAGGCATATATCCTCGTGGAGTAAAGATATATGTCCTTGTTGAGTAAAGATATATATCCTTATTGAACAAAGACATATATCCCCGTTAAGTAAAGACATATGCCTTTACTGAGTGAAGAGGTACTCCTTGTGCTGGAATAACATAGTCATTGCTCAGCAAGGAGTATCTCTTTCCTAGACAAGGAGTAGCTCATTCCTTATCAAGGATATATGTCTAAGTTTCTTGGATCACTGGTTCGGAGATTATTTCACCTGTTCCGACTCCAGTTTATCAATGCCGCCGTTGACAGGATTCAGGCCAATGTGGGTGATGTAACGCTTGTTGAACAAATCTTCTCCCAGCAATTCCACATTACCAAACTGTCCAGCGGGTAACTCCTGGGTATAGAGTGTCTCGTTGCCATGATGAACGCTAACCTTAATACGCCCAGGGACGTTGACGTAGATACCTTCCTCGGAAACCTTCTTCTTTTTCTTGACGTCCTCCACGGGTGCGGGGACGGTCTTAAGGTCTTCTACAGTCAGGTAGAAAGGTTCTCCAGAGAGGTCGTCAACATCTACTAATCCTAATTTCCGGGAAAGACGGAAGAGAACTTCTGACTTTATTTCCTCCATGGGACAGACTGTCAGCACATACTCTGTGGTGTCGCAGACAGTCGTTCCGACAAACAACTGACTGAGTGCTTCGTTTTGCTTGTCGAGTTGGGCTAGCATGATACGTAGCTGTTCACCGTCCTTCGGCATATAGTCAGCCTCGCCGCGTATCAGTTGGTTCTTGCTTTCACGGGTGTTGAATATTTCTTGTGCGATGAGTTCAGCGCGTTTGGCTGTGCTGCCTGCAGACAGGATCTCCTCGTTCAGGAATTGGCGGGGATTTACCTCGGCAGGCTTGCGGGCAGGTTTGAAAGCTGGTGGCAACTCATTCTCCTTGACAGTACTGTTAACAGCCAGCAATACTCCGTCTTTGGCCAGTTCGATGTTGGCTGCAGTCGTTTTGGGGTTCACTTTCACCACAAAGCATTTCGCGGTGTCTGCCACACCAATAGGAGCCATGTCAATATGGGTCAGCCGATAGGTTGTCTCCGGTTCGGTTTTTACATCGTGCAGGGCCAGATAGCGTTCGGCATAGGCTGCATACTCTCCAGGGATGTAACGGGTTTGCTCAGTCTGTATCACGAATCGGAACGCTGTCTTAGGGAGATAATAGATAGCTCCTTCAGTGGTAAGACCTGGTTGATAGGGTGTGGTTTGTGCTACAGATGTTAAAGGTAAAAGGGTGAAAAGGTATAAAGGTAAGAACCATTTTACTGCACCTTTTGCCTTGTTTATCATACTTTGTTGCTTCATATTCTTAATCGTTTTATTTTTAGCTTTTCTGCTTTTTCTTCTTTCTTCAGTCGTTGAGTCGTTTGAAGGCTTCGGGAAGATATTGAATGAGGTCGCTGGCCATAAGGCTCTCCATGCCCAGATGCTTGGCTGCAATGTCACCAGCCATTCCATGCAGGTACATGCCTACCATACAGGCTTCTTTCTGTTTGTATCCACGTGCCAGTAAGGCTGTGATGATACCTGTTAGCACGTCGCCGCTGCCAGCGGTAGCCATGCCGGCATTACCAGTGTTGTTGAACGTGACATGGCCGTCAGGACAGCAGAGTGCAGAGTGGTGGCCTTTCAGGATGACGTAGCCTTGTAGGCGCTCTGCC
>Ga0310786_10005078_pt1 | contig 18004 bp, 12 predicted proteins | sample AusTroGonzalo_MG_FD_203881 | JGI IMG/M metagenome (GOLD analysis project Ga0310786, IMG submission 203881) | Bovine rumen microbial communities from tropical cattle in Woodstock, Queensland, Australia - Gonzalo_03 (v2) (version 2) | ecosystem: Host-associated > Mammals > Digestive system >... | reverse complement strand
CCTTGAGGTTGGATATTTTTTTGTCGTGGATCAAGATGTAAGGCTTGTCCATTTCTACTTCCATGGTCTCGGTGTTCGTTACGAAGTACGGGCTGATATAGCCGCGGTCGAACTGCATACCTTGCACCACGTCGATGGTGGTGTCCATACCCTTGGCCTCGCCGATGGTGATGACGCCATCCTTGCTGACCTTACGCATCGCGTCGGCGATGAGCTTGCCAATCTCGGCATCGTTGTTCGCGGAGATCGTAGCTACCTGCTCGATCTTGTCGAAGTCATTGCCCACGACCTCGCTCTGCTGCTTGATATGAGCCACAACGGCGCTGACGGCTTTGTCTATACCGCGCTTGAGATCCATCGGGTTAGCTCCGGCAGCTACGTTCTTCAGACCAACGCCAACGATGGCTTGTGCGAGCACGGTGGCTGTTGTTGTACCGTCACCGGCTTGGTCGCCGGTCTTCGAGGCAACCTCCTTGACGAGCTGTGCACCGAGGTTCTCGGCTGCGTCGTCGAGCTCAATCTCCTTGGCAACCGTCACACCGTCCTTGGTGATGTGCGGAGCACCGTATTTCTTGTCGAGAATGACGTTACGTCCCTTGGGACCGAGTGTCACTTTCACTGCGTCAGCCAGCTGGTCAACGCCACGCTTCAAAGCCTCACGGGCTTCGGTATCGTATGTTATAATCTTTGCCATAATGAATTAACGATTTAACGGATTGACGGATTAACGGTTAGCCAATCTTGGCTAACACGTCGGATTGCTTGATGATCAGGTATTTCTCGCCTTCGAACTCGAGCTCCGTGCCGCTGTACTTGCCATAGAGGACTTCGTCGCCCTCCTTGAGGATCATCGGTTCATCTTTCGTGCCGTTGCCTGCTGCGAGCACTGTGCCGCGCAACGGTTTCTCTTTTGCGCTGTCGGGGATGATGATTCCGCCGATAGTCTTTTCTTCTGCAGCAGCGGGCTTAACCAGCACGCGGTCTGCTAAGGGTTGAATCTTGGACATTGTATTTTGATTTTATGTTATTGACGTTGTGTTAACATTCACTTATAAACGGGTCAAAATGTGTGCCAAACGGTGTGAGGGGTGCTATTTGGCAGTTTGCGTGTCACGATTGCTGCCAAATTGTCAGTTTTGCGATGTGTTCAAAGCATTGACGAGCATCCCGCAGGCAGCGAGGATATCTTCGCCGCGCGAACGGCGTATCGTACATGTCACACCGTGCGCCGAGAGGTAGTCGCGGAAGGCAATCATCCGGCTCTCGTCGCTGGCAGGGAAGAGCTGATTGCTGATTGCTGATTGCTGATTGCTGCCCTCCGGTGATTGGTGGAAGCGGATGAGGTTGACGCGGCAGGGGAGCCCGCTCACGAGTCGCAGCAGTTGCTTGGCGTGGGCTGTGTCATCGTTCACGCCTGCCCAACAGATATACTCGAACGACAATCGCCGCTGCCGGCTCCAGTCGTACTGCCGCACGAGGTCGAGCACCTCGCTTATCGGTGTGAGTCTTTGCGCCGGCATGATCGCTGCACGCTCGTCAGCAAACGGGTTATGCAGCGAGATCGCCAGGTGGCAGTCGGTCTCCTCCAGGAAGCGTTGTAACGCTGATTGCTGATTGCTGATTGCTGACTGCTGATTGCTTTTCGGCAAAATGCCAACGGTGGAGACGGTGATACGCTTGGGGCTCCAGGCGAGTCCCCATTCCGAGGTGAGGACATTGAGTGCGCGCAGCACATTGTCGATGTTGTCCATCGGTTCGCCTTCGCCCATGAGGACTAAGTTGGTGACTGCGTGTTGTTGGTCTATGGCGAAGATCTGGTTGAGGATATCGGCGGCGGAGAGGTTGCCGTGAAAGCCGAGCGTGCCGGTCATACAGAAACGACAGCCCATCTTACAGCCCGCCTGTGTGCTGACGCAGAGCGTCACGCGATCGTCTTCGGGGAGATAGACGCACTCGATAAACTGACTGCTGATTGCTGATTGCTGATTGCTGACCGGAAACAGATACTTGCGTGTGCCGTCCTGTGACACGGCTTCGGCGGTGGGTGCGCTGCGACCGATGCAATACTTCTCTTTCAGCGCCTCGCGTGCCTTGAGGGAGATGTTCGACATGTCGTCGAACGAGGTGACCTGCTTGCGGTACAGCCAGTCACAGAGCTGCTTGCCAACGAAGCGGGGTAGTCCCGCTTCGATGGCAATAGCTTGCAGTTCGGTTAATGATTTGCCGAGTAGAGGTTCCATTAGTTATGTGCTAACGGTACGATGATCGCTGTCAGCGGCTCGACGGTGATGCGTTGGTTGAGGTCGATCGGCTGACCGGAAACGACATCGGTGCCCTGCTTGCTGTAGTTCATCAGGATCTCGTGGTACTGTGCCACAGGCATCTGCCGCTGTTCGCTGCTGGCGTTCAGATAGACGAGCACTGCTTCCTTATCAGTATAACGCACGTACGCGTACGTGTTGTCGCGGCTGAGGAAGTGCATGAGTTTGCCTTCGTGGATCGTCTTGTTCGTGCGGCGCCATGTGAAGAGCTTGGTGTAGTAGGCATTGAGATCCACCTGCTCCTTGCTCAGACCTGTGGCTGTGCCGTTGAACCACGGATGGTTGACGCGTAGTGCGCCGTGGTTGCCCACATCCTCGGGGTTGAGACTGATCAGTCCGAACTCCTCGCCGTAGGTCAGCTGCGGTATACCGCGCATCGTGGCGAGCAGGGCGACGATGAGTTTGTTTCGCTCGAAGCTCTTGTCGAGGAGCACATCGCGTACGCGCGGGGTGTCGTGGTTGCTGTCAAAGAGCAGCAGGTTGTCGGGGTGCGCATAGAGGAAATCCTCGGCTACGACCTCGTAGCATTTCAATAGACCGTTGCCCCAGCCCTCGCCGGTGTTACTCAGCGCAGCGCACATCGCTTCCTGCAGCGGGAAATCCATCACGCACGGCAGGTTGGAGTTGTAACCGTCGGGGTTACGGGCATCAGCTTGCCAGTAAGCGACCTGCGATGTAGGGCGTGTCCAGCACTCGCCAACGATATTGATACCCGGGTACTCCTCGCGCACGGCTTTCGTCCACAGGGAGATAGGAACCTTCTCGTTGTACGGGTAGGTATCCACGCGCAGACCGTCCAGATCCATCGCCTCAATCCACCATATTGCCCACTGCTGGAAGTACTTGAGTACATCGGGGTTGTCGAGGTTCATGTCCGGCATCGAGGTGTCGAACCATCCGCTGTTCATACCGACGAAGTCTATCTCCGCGGCGTGCGGGTCGGCTGCTGTCGAGAACTGCCAGTTCGAGCGGGTGAACGTCGGGTACTGATGGATCCAGTCGTGGAACGGCAGGTCTTGCATCCACCAGTGTGCCGAGCCGCAGTGGTTAGGCACGATATCCATGATCATCTTCAGCCCTTTGTTGTGCGCAGCGTTGACGAGGTCGCGGTACAGGTCGTTGCTGCCGTAGCGCGGGTCGATGTGGTAGTAGTCGGCGCATGCGTAGCCGTGATAGGACTGCGTGGGCTCGTTGTCGAGCAGCAGCGGCGTGTTCCAGATCGCCGTAGCACCCAACGCCTTGATGGCGTCCAGGTGGTCGATGATACCCTTGATATCTCCGCCATGACGTCCGAACCACTCCGTAGGAGCAGCTTTCTCGGTGGTGTTGTCGGTGTTGTCGTTCGACGGGTCGCCGTTAGCAAAACGGTCGGGCATAATCAGGTAGATGACGTCCTGAGGTCCGTAGCTCGTGTTTGCGCGGGGCTCGGGACGGCGGGCGTTGATCACATAATCGATGCTCGCGGACTTCTTGTCTTTCTTTAGCGTGATGCGGTAGGTGCCGGTCTCATTGACATTGAGGTCAACGAACAGGTAGTTCGGCGACTCGGCGTTACGCTGACGTTTGACGGTCAGCCCGAGGCACTGACCTTTCATCACCTTGCCGTTGATCACCTGCTGGATGGTCACCTCGGCATCGGCGAGATCTTCGCCTTGCAGCATCAGCGTCAGCGGCATCTTCATGCCGGTGAACCAACTCAGCGGCTCAGCGCGCTCGATACGCGGCTTAGCCTGCATTACCATCGTCAGCAGCATAAGGGCTGCCATCATCGATACTCTGAGGATGTTTTTCATAATCGTATAATTTAATTCTTTCACTCTTTCACTCTTTCATTCTTTCACCCTTTAACTCTTTAACTCCGTGACCAGTACGTTCTTGAGGGTGTTATGCTCGTCTTTGAGTTGGAGGAACCGCTGCCAGAACGCCAGCATATCGGGCTTGGCGCCGCGCAGGAACTCCTCCACGCCCTGTTTGTCGATGCGCTCGATGACCATCCCGACGGTGATCTTGTGGGTGTCAAGTGCCGGCTGATAGGTCTTGTCTTCTTTCTGCTCGACGTACACCGTGCGCAGCAGTCCGACCTCCACGAGGCGGTTCAGCAGCTGGTTGACGAGGCGTATGGGCAGGTTGTTCTCGTGCGCCAGCTCGGTTGCCATATACGGCACCTCATCGTTCTCGAAGCGCAGGATGATCCGGTGGAGCAGGTACAGCGTCAGGAAATCCTTATACCGCCGCGACATCTTCTCGAGGTCTTTCTCGTACTCAAACTGCTCGTTGTTCTGTATGGCGAAACTCATTTCCGCACCGATGAGGATGAGCAGACACGTCCATTGCAGCCACATCATCACGATCGGTATAGTAGCAAACGCACCATAGACGATGCTCGTCCGGCCGAGGAACACGATCACGTACATCGACAACATCTGCAACAGTTGGAACAACGTGCCCATCATCAGCGCCGGAAAGAGCGCGCTGTGCAGATGCACCTTCGTGTTAGGAATAGCCATGTACATCCACAGGAACACTGCCCACACCAGCACGAACTGCGCCAGACGCACCAGCGAGCTGTGCCACTGACTCATCCTCGCCAGCAGAGGCACGGCTTCGATAGTCGAGTGCACGATGATCGTCAGACCCGTTGAGGCGATGATCAGTACCGGCACGAGGAACAGCACGGCGATGTACGTCGTCAACTGACGGACGATCGACCGCGACTGACGCACGTCCCATATCGCGTTGAACGCCTGCTCGACGTTCCGGAAGAAACTATACACCGCCCAGATCAATATCAGCAAACCTATACCGATGAACGCGCCGCCTTGGGCGGTCTCCAGGTAACGGTTAACCATCCCCATGACTTCGGGCATCATGTTGAAGCCGTCAGGAATAACCTGCTGCAGATGGGTCTCGATGACCTCCGCGAACCCGAACCCTTTGGCTATCGCCAGCACCATCGCCAGGATTGGGATGATGGCAAACACTAGGTTGTACGTCAGGGCATTGGCGGTCATATTCAACTGCTTGGAGTTAAATCCGCGCACCACGAGTATGAGCGTCTTGAGCACACCGAGTCCGAAGCGCTTGATGATATTTGCGCCTTTCAGTTCCTTCGACGTCCATCGCCAGATGTCGTACTGCAGGAACTCCTGTATCTCTTGCCAGTTTTTCATGTTCCGTTCAATCCGTCTGATTCGTACAGATGAGTTTGTGAAAAAACGCCAAAGCAGACCTGTAAGCGGGGTTCTGTACGCGCAGGTGTCCTGCGCGCGCTTATCATTAATCTCGGGTACATGTTACCATGCACCTCTCTCGCACTCTACCCTCCAACTCAGACGAGCAGTCTTCTCTTCGGATTGCCGAAGGCGTCGGTTTACTTGAGCTTGCAGCCCGCAGTGTGCTCGTTTCACTCGCGTTCGACAAATTGTGCTATTTGCCGAACGCGTCTCGTCTCTGTAGCAGTGACCGAACATTGCTGCCCGACGGTCGTTAACCGCTGCGGTGCTCTGTGCTGCCCCGACTTTCCTCCACCTGTGCGGAACGATAGTACCGCGCAGTATAGCGATAAGCCGGTCTGCTTTCGCGTTTTTTTCCAAATCTCGCGCAAAGATACAAAAAATATCCCATATTTGCAAGTGTTAACCGTTTTTTTTCGTATTTTACCGCCCAACGAGGCGAAAATATGATTAAGAAATATAAAGAAATCTGCAAAAGTGTTAAAAATTCTTAATAAATTGCATATTTTTTGAGCTTGTGACAAGTTATAGCACTTTCTCGCCGTATCTTTGCAGTGTCAAAAGACAAAAAGGCGCGCTGCAGGGTGCAGTAGCCGACAAAAAGCATAAGTTTAACCCATTAAATACTTACAATTATGACACGTACAGTTTATCAAGAAGCAATCGCAACACGTAACACCAACATCAACCAGTCCGAACTGTCGAAGATGCAGCAGTATCGTCTTCAGCTCAAGTCGATCAGCAACAAACTCCGTGAGATGGCGCAGACCTCCGGCAGAACAGATGTCAGCGGTAACCAACTTCTGCGCGAATGCTACCAACTCACGAACACCGAGCTCGACACCTTCGACGGCTGGCAGGCAAAGGGCGGAAAAGTAAAGCGCGGACAACACGCCTACCTGTTCTGGGGCAAACGCACGCAGACGAAAGCCGGTTACGCGTACTTCCCCGTGGAGTTCCTCTTCGCCCGCGAGCAGGTGGCATTCTGCTAATTTATGAAAAAAATAGACTATTTTGCAAAATATGACGCGGAATATTTGCAAATTTGCAAAAGTTTTTGTAACTTTGTGGGCTAATTTGTGAAATAGTTATGATATTACCTATTTATCTTTACGGTCAGCCTGTGCTTCGTCGTCCTACGGAGGACGTCGAGCCGGGCGAGCTGGATGTCAAGCAGCTGGTGTCGGATATGTACGAGACGCTGACCGCTGCCGAGGGATGTGGATTGGCAGCGCCGCAGGTCGGACTGTCGAAGCGGTTGTTTGTCGTGGACGGCAGCGAGCTGGGTGAGGATTACCCGGAGTGCGTGGACTTCAAGCAGGCGTTCATCAATCCCGAACTCCTGGATCAGAGCGAGGATACATCGGTCTATAGCGAGGGCTGTCTGTCGCTGCCGGGTATCAGTGAGAACGTCACGCGGGCAAAGACCATCACGATCCGTTACCTCGATGAGGATTTCCGGGAACACACGGACACCTTCACGGACTTCAAGGCGCGTATCGTGCTGCATGAGTACGACCATCTGGAGGCGCACGTGTTCACCGACCGTATCAGTCCTATACGTCGCCAGTTCTGCAAAGGCAAACTGACGAACATAGCCAAAGGCAAAACCGGCGCACGGTACAAATATAAACGATGATTCTCATAAAAGATACGATAGTCAGCCTGGAGATACTCGAGAAGGAGTTCTGCTGCGATATTGACAACTGCAAAGGCTGCTGTTGTATCGAGGGCGATGCCGGTGCACCGGTGACGGAACAGGAAGAGCGGATACTCACCGAACTGCTGCCCGAACTGCTGCCGCACATGACAAAAGAGGCACGTGAGGTCGTCAGCAAACAAGGTATAGCTTACAACGATCCCTCTGGCGAGCGTGTGCTGTCAATCGTCAATGACAAAGACTGCATCTTTGCCCGCACGGATCACAACGGATGGTGCTACTGCCTGATTGAGAGGCTGTTCAATCAGCAATCAGCAATCAGCAATCAGCAATCTGCAATCAAGAAACCCATCTCCTGTCACCTGTATCCGATCAGGCTGACGAAGGTCGGCAACCTGACAGGACTGGAGTACCACCGTTGGGATATATGTCACTCGTCGCGGCAACTGGGGCACAAACTGCATCTGCCGCTATATAAGTTCCTGAAAGAACCGCTTATTCGTCGGTTCGGGCAAGAGTGGTACGACGAACTCTGCCTCACCGCCGACGAATGGCAGAAAGCCAAAAGTAATCAGTAGTCAGCACTCAGTAATCAGATGAAAACGATCCTTGCAGAGATAATCACCATCGGCGACGAGCTACTCATCGGGCAGGTCGTCAACACCAACGCCTCGTGGATGGCGCAGGTGCTTAACCATGCAGGCATAACCGTCGTGCAGGTCACTACCGTCCGCGATGACCGGCAGGCTATATGGAACGCCGTGTCAGCAGCCATGTCTCGCGTGGATGTAGTGCTCACCACCGGCGGACTCGGACCGACCAAGGACGATATTACCAAGACTGTGCTTTGCGACTATTTCCACACGCGTCTGGTCGAAGACCTGCGTGTACGCGCACACGTTCATGCCTTATATAAGGATAGACCCGAGGTACTCAACCGTCTGACGGAAACGCAGTGGCTGGTACCCAGTCACGCCGATATCCTGCCTAACCGTGTAGGCAGCGCGCCGATCATGGTCTTTCATCAACAAAAAGCCAATAGCCAACAGCCAACGGCCAAAGTTTTAATCAGCCTCCCCGGCGTGCCGCATGAGATGCAGATCGCTATGAACGAGCAGGTGCTGCCTTACCTGCGCGAGCATCTGCAGTTGTCGGCGGATATCATCCACAGGACGGTCGTCGTCTATGGGATCCCCGAGTCGGCATTGGCGCTGCGGATCGAGAAGTGGGAGAAGGCGCTGCCCAAATCCATGCATCTGGCATATCTGCCTAAGCAGGGCGTCGTGCGGCTGCGGCTCTCGTCGTACGGCGAGGCGACGGAGGAGCAGATAGATAGCAAGATACGCGAACTGCTGCCGCTCATCGACGATCATGTGATAGCTACCGAAGATGTCACGCCGAACGTCGTGCTCGGGCGGTATCTGACCGACCACAAACAGACCATCGCCACGGCGGAGTCCTGCACCGGCGGAAGGCTGGCAGCCCTGCTCAACGAGCAGTCCGGCAGTTCGGCGTATTACATGGGCAGCGTTATCGCATACGACAGCAGCGTCAAGCAACAGGTGCTTGGCGTGCAGGCAGATACCCTCGCCACGCACGGAGCGGTGAGTGAACAGTGCGTGCGCCAGATGGCGGAAGGAGTGCGGCGGTTGCTCCGAACGGATTATGCCATCGCCACCTCCGGCATAGCGGGGCCGACAGGCGGTACGCCGGACAAACCTGTCGGAACGGTGTGGATAGCATGGGCTACGCCCGAGGGCACCCTGGCGGAGTGCTGCCACTTTAGCGGCGACCGAGCGCAGATAACGAACAATGCAGCGATGGCGGCACTCGGCAAACTACTCTTATTGCTAAAAAAATAAAAAATATCAGCAAACAACGCAAAATAATTTGCAAAATTCAATAATTTTTTGTAACTTTGCAGCGGCAAATAATCTGTAATGACTATGATAGAGATTTTGAAATATTGTATCCCTGCGCTGATCGTGCTGGCGGCGACGTGGATCGTGATGTACAAACTGTTCAAGAACGAGCAGCAGAAGCGCGAGTGGGAACTCAGGAAAGCGGCGCAGAAGGAGATCTCGCCTATTCGTCTCCGTGCCTATGAGCGCCTGGCGCTGGTGCTGGAGCGTACGCAGCCCGAACACCTGTTGATGGATCTGGATGTGTCGCAGTTCACTGTCCAGCAGCTGCAGCAACGTCTGTTGCAGACCATCCGGCTGGAGTTCGACCATAACCTCAGCCAGCAGGTTTACGTCTCGGAACATGTGTGGGAACTCATCGTCGCTGCGCGCGGACAGATGTTGGCGTTCATCACGGCTATGGCTGTGCAGCTGCCGCCGAACAGCACCGCGCTCGATTATGCGAAGATGCTGCTCACCGCCTATAGCACCAACGGCGAGACGGCTAACCAGACCGCCCTGCATGCATTGAAAGAGGAAGCTGCTACGTTGGTGTAATGAATGGAAAGTAGAAAGGATGAGACGCTGTGCGCGGATAGTATCGTTGGGCTTGGTGATCATAGCGGGCGTACTCCCGTTATGTGCACAAGAGCCTGCATCCGACTCCACGTCCGTGCAGATGGATACTCTGCCAGCGGAGTCCCCGCAGCCAATAGCTAAGAGCCAAGAGCAAAAAGCCAAAAGCCAATGGCCATACTACGCGGATACGGCGATCTTTCAGGGAGTGACTGTCCGGCTGGACATCCTCAATCCGATCCTTGAGCTGGCGCGTACGGCTGGGCACACCTATACCGTCGAAGCCGCGGTGAACGTGCGACTTAAGAACCGGTTCTTCCCGACGATGGAGTTCGGTTATGCGGGGAACTTCCTGCAGGAGAAAGATGCCGAAACGCCGGTATATAACGGCAACGGCGGGTACGTCAAGCTCGGACTGGATATCAATCCGCTCAAGAAGCACCCCGAGCAACGCTCGGCATTGCTTATCGGTGTGCGTGCTGCCACAGGGCTGGAGCAGCTCAGACGCAGCGTGAGTAACCCCGAGTTACACGGCAAGTGGATTGCTGACGCGTGGGGAGAGATCGTGGCGGGTGTGCAGGTGAACATCGTCCATGGTTTCAATATGGGCTGGGCGGTCAGGATGAAGTTCCTGTTCACCGAGAAGACGCACTCCGACCTAACGATCCCGTACTACATCCCGGGCTACGGCAACCGCAATGAGATGAACTGGGGATTTGATTACTACTTAGGATTCACATTTTAACAAAATTAATACCATTATGAACAGCAAACAACTTATGATCAAGGCTGCCAATAACATCCGTATCCTTGCGGCGGCAGCAGTCGAGAAAGCCAAGAGTGGTCACCCGGGTGGTGCCATGGGCGGCGCAGATTTCATCAACGTACTCTTCTCGGAGTTCCTCGAGTACGATCCCGAGAACCCCGCATGGGAGGCTCGCGACCGTTTCTTCCTTGACCCGGGACACATGGCTCCTATGCTCTACGGTCAGCTCTGCCTCGCCGGCAAGTTCTCGCTTGAAGACCTGCAGAACTTACGCCAATGGGGTAGTGTAACGCCCGGTCACCCCGAGCGCGACATCGAGCGCATGATTGAGAACACCAGTGGTCCGCTTGGTCAGGGACACACGTTTGCCGTGGGTGCAGCCATCGCCGCCAAGTTCATGAACGCACGCTTCGGCGAGGTGCATAACCCGACGATCTACGCCTTCATTTCCGATGGCGGTGTGCAGGAGGAGATCTCGCAAGGTGCAGGACGTATAGCCGGTAACCTCGGATTGGATAACCTCATCATGTTCTATGACTCCAACGAGGTGCAACTCTCCACGATGTGCAAGGAAGTAACCTCCGAGGACGTAGCCATGAAGTACAAAGCCTGGAAATGGTTCGTGCAGGAGATCGACGGCAATGATCCTGACGCTATCCGCGAAGCCTTGAAGGCTGCCAAGGCTGAGAAACAGCGTCCGTCGCTCATCATCGGTCACACCGTGATGGGCAAGGGCTGCGTGACAGCCGAAGGCGAGTCGTTCGAGAGCAAGTGCTCGACCCACGGTAACCCGCTCAGCAAGTCCGGCGCTTCGTACGAGAAGACCATCGCCAACCTTGGCGGTAATCCCGAGGCTCCGTTCGCTATCTTCCCCGAGGTCGAGAAACTCTACGAGCAGCGTGCTGCCGAGCTCCGCGAGCTCGCTAACAAACGCTACGAGGCATACTACGAGTGGAAGCAGAAGAACCCGACCCTCGCTGCGCAGTACGAGGCATTTATGTCCGGCGAGGCGCCCTGCATCGACTGGTCACTCGTTCAGCAGAAAGCCGGTGCGGCTACCCGTTCGGCTTCGGCTACGGCGCTGTCGTTCCTGGCGGAGAATGTCGGCAATATGATCGTCAGCTCGGCTGACCTGTCGAACTCCGACAAGACTGACGGCTTCCTCAAGAAAACCAAAGCGTTCACCAAGGGTGACTTCTCCGGTCAGTTCCTGCAGGCGGGTGTGAGCGAGCTCACGATGGCGTGCGTCTGCATCGGTATGAGCCTGCACGGCGGCGTGATCCCTGCTTGCGGTACGTTCTTTGTGTTCAGCGACTATATGAAACCTGCCGTTCGTCTGGCTGCGCTGATGGAGGTGCCTGTCATCTTCATCTGGAGTCACGATGCGTTCCGCGTAGGCGAGGACGGTCCGACCCACGAGCCTGTGGAGCAGGAGGCACAGATTCGTCTGATGGAGAAGCTCCACAACCACCACGGCAAACCCTCGATGCTCGTTCTGCGTCCCGCCGATGCCGAGGAGACGACACTCGCTTGGCGTCTGGCTATTGAGAACACCGCTACGCCGAGTGCTCTGATCCTCAGCCGCCAGGACATCGCTCCTGTACCTAATGTGAACCTCGATGGTTTCCGCAAAGGTGCGTATATCGTCAGCAAGGACGAGAACCCGCAGATCGTGCTGCTTGCCTCGGGTTCGGAGGTATCGACGCTGCTTGCCGGCGCAGAGTTGCTGCGTAAGGACGGTGTTCGTCTGCAGATCGTCAGCGTGCCGTCGGAGGGCTTGTTCCGCGAGCAGCCGAAAGAGTATCAGGATGCTGTGCTGCCTAAGGGCATCAAACGCTTCGGTATGACAGCCGGTCTGCCCTGCACGCTGGAGTCGCTCGTCGGCGAGAACGGTGCAGTATGGGGACTCAGCAGCTTCGGTTTCTCTGCTCCGTACAAGGTGCTTGACGAGAAACTCGGCTTTACCGCCCAGAACGTCTATGACCAAGTCAAGAAACTGCTGTAAGGCCAACTATTTGAATTCCTAAAAAAAAGTGCTCTTCGGGGCACTTTTTTTGGTAAAATACTTGCATAATTCACGATCCAGGTTAACGGTTTCTCCCGCTCCGACGACAACACCATCGTTAATCTGCTGAATCGGTAACAACACCGCAAAACGTACGTCTGAATCGAGACTGGAACGAGACTGCATCGAGACTGGAACGATGGATACTCTATAATTTTTGACCATTTTTGACCTAAAACTCAACCCTCTGGTTTTGTGACCTTAACCTTGCAAACCTACCCCTCTTATTTGCTACCTGCTTATAGCAGGGTGTACGATTTTTAAGAATAGACTATATTCTTTTATGTTGTAGAGCATATTTTTGCTCCAAAATTTGCATATATTAAATATTATTCTTAACTTTGTACGCTTTTTTGGGGCAAATAGTTGCCAAATCTTGCGAACAATCTTAAAAATCGTACACTTTTTGGCAGACTCCGTGCAAGCAACAAAAAATAACAGAAACATTTAAACAAAACAAATACAATGAAACAGATTTACTCTAAATCTTCATTAACCTTAGGAACAAAGTTCCTCTCTAACACCACCAAAACACTCCTGATCCTTTTCTCCCTCCTCGCCTTCACCGGCAATGCGTGGGGAAAAGTTAATAGAACATGGAAAGCTTCTGTAGGCGTTGGCGTAGGTAGCGGGAAAGGTACTGCGAAAGTTGAGATCTACACTAAAGTTTTAGGTATAGAGACCTCAGAAAAAAACACCACAACTACCGGGTCTTTGAAATCGATTAGTTCATCTCAAAGTGTTAATTTTTCAACATCGTTAATTAATAGATGCGCAAAGTATTCGGTATCCGGTATAGCGACAGGTTATCACTTTGACGGTTGGTATAGTTCTAGTGCATGTTCCGGTTCTGCGGCATCGACGTCGAGTTCTTGGCAGGCAAATTCTTATACTACGAACAATTGGGATGTAACGTATTATGCCAAAATTTTGCCGAATACATATACCATCAAGTTCAATGGCAATGGCGGCTCAGGAAGCATGAGTGAACACACCTGCACCTATGGCGAGGCGTGGACACTCACCGCTAACTCATTTACTCGCGAAGGTTATACCTTCAGTGGCTGGAACACAAAAGCCAATGGTACAGGTACTGCATTTACTGACAAAAAATCTGTCACTAACATAACTTCTGAAAACGGTGCAACGATCAATCTCTACGCCCAGTGGACAGCGAACAAGTATTATGTTCAATTCAACGGCAACGGCAACTCTGCCGGCTCAATGGGCAAGCAGACGTTGACCTACGATCAGTCGGCAAATCTCACTGCCAACGCGTTTGCGCGCTCATATACTGTAACGTATGACGCTAATGGCGGCAGTTGCGCAAAGTCTTCCGAGACAGCTACTTATACCTTCGGCGGCTGGGCTGAATCTGCAACCGGTGAAAAGAAATACGACAACCAAGAATCTGTAACAAACCTCACTTCGACCAACGGCACTACAATCAACCTCTATGCCCTCTGGACGAACGGAACAATCACTCTGCCGGCAGCAACAAAAACTGGCAAAGTGTTCGACGGATGGGGAATTATCGCAGGTACAGATACTACTTATATTGGCGCAAAGAACGCTAACTACGACCCGACATCCAACGTAACCCTCAAGGCACTTTGGACTGATATCGCATCTCCTAAATACACATGGAACGGCGCTGAGTCAAAGACCTATCGCGTAGGTGACCCGGCTCTTGACCTCAACGAACTCTGGGTAAGTAACAACGATGTAGATGAAAAATCCTTTGACCTTGTTTCCTTCACACCTTCCGGCACGAACAATACCGGCGCAACCGCTCCGACACTCGCCGACGGCATACTGACTTTAGGCCAGGCTGGCGAGGTGATCGTTAAAGTGACGCAGCCTGCGTCGGATTACTTCTATAAAGGCGAAGCCGAACTGACTCTCACCATCAACAAACACGAGAATATCATCCTCGTCAAGGGCGTACAGAGCTATCGTAATGAGATTGATATTAATAGTTATGACAATGGCTTCACTTTCGCTGCAACAAACACCGATTACACCAACTATCCTATCAATGTTGAACAGATAGCCGGTCAGAACATTGCTACTTACTATCCCGACCAGAATGCCGTATATAGCGGCAAAATGTCCGGCGAAGCCGTTTGGCAGGTAACCCAAGCCGAGAGCTATTATTACGAGGAGGGGTCGACAACTTTCGCTATTGACGTGCGTCTCGCACCACAAGTTGCTTGCTACCTCGTTGATGACCCTTCCACAGAATCGTGGAGTACAATCAGCAATTCCAAAACGTATTCATTCGACCGCCGAGGAAAAGTTTGTACATTCCAAGCACGGCGTGAGACAATATTGGGCTTTTCCAACAATAACCACTATTATGCTGAGTATTCATCGGATGGTTCAAATTGGACGAAGGCGCTGAAACTGGATTTGCCCAACACAGATGAATGGAAAGATTTTTCTATGAATCTTCCTGCCAACGCCCGTTATGTCCGTTTTGAGACAGAAACCGGTGCCACAGGTACAAGAAAAGTTCGTAACGTCAAAGTTTCGCGTTTTACATACCTCGACCTCGATTCCGAGACACTGACCTTCGATAAGACGAACACCGATCAACCGCTCTATTGTGACGACGCTGTGACCAAGACCTTCACCATCAATTGGAGTATGCCGCAAAACGGTACGCAGATCAATATCGCATCCAACAACCCGAAGTTCACCGTTTCGCCGACGACGATATCGAACACCGGCTGCAACGACGGTACGAGCACCATTACCGTTACCTATTCGTCAGATGTAGCCGGCGCGTTCAACGGCAAAATCACCATCAACAACGAGGTCTTCTATAAGGAGATCGCCGTAAGCGGTGCAACCATCAAACGCGATCAGACAATCGAGTGGACGCAAGCACAAGACGGCTACATCACAACCGACGCTATCACGCTCGTAGCTACCGCTACATCCGAGCTTGATCCGACCTATACGGTCGTTAGCGGCGACGATGTGGCTACGGTTGACGAGAATGGTGTTGTAACAGTCCTCAAAGCCGGTGACGTTACGTTCCGCGCTTCGCAGGCCGGCGATGGCTGCTACAATGCAGCACAATATGTTGACCGCGAGTTCCATATTGATCTCGCACCGGGTAGTCTCACAATGAACGACGGAAACGTGATTGTTAGCACGCTCGAGGATGTCAACACCATCGACCTGAGCGAACTCAAGAATACTGCTACCGATGAGGGAGCACTCTCCTTCGAGGTAATAAGTGCCAACAAAGAGCACGCTACGCTCGACGAGAACAACTTCTCCGCTGACGCGCTGGGCGATTACACCATCCGCGCTACGAAAGCCGAGACAGACTTCTATACCTCTGCAACCGCTGAGTTCACGGTGAACGTTATCGAAGGCGTAATCTTCACCGGCACCAACGGTAACTGGGGCGAGGAGGGCAACTGGTCGGGAGACGAAGTCCCGGGGGCTGGTGACCGCGTTATCATCAATGCTGACGTAGAGTTGTCCGAACCTTTCAGCGTTGCCGGTCTGACTATCAACGAGGGCAAAACGGTAACCATCAAAGATGGTGGCGTACTCACCGTTGGCGACAAGCAATCCCTCACGCGTGATACATATGGTAATATCATCGTCGAGGCTGGCGGACAACTCAACCTCACTACCGGTGCAGTCACCATCAACGACTTCACGCTCTACTCCGGCTACGAGGCTGGTCAGCCTAAGTCCGGTCAGGTAAGCAATGCAGGCAAACTCACAGCCAACGGCCACGCATATTTCGTCCTCGACCTCGATCCCGCAGGTCAGGCAAGCCAAGGTTGGTACGGATTTACTGTTCCGTTCCATGTGAACGCCCTGACAGGTTTAGCCCGTTCGGCGGATGGTATCAATTGGGATGCAAACCTCAAGAACGAAGTGAACTACGCCATCGAAACCTATCATGAGGATTTGCGCGCGCAAGGCCAGAACGGCTGGAAGAAGTACACAGGAATCATGCAGCCTGGCGTACACCACCTGATAACCGTCGACTGCGAGATTAATCGCTATCGCTTCGAAATGATACAGGGCGGCGTATTCAACACAGCCGACAAACACGCTCTGCAAGCAACAACAATCGATGGTGGCAATAATATTGACAAGGGCTGGAACGGTCTGGGTAACGGCACAATGCAATATATCAGCCTGCCTGACAATAAGATTGTTCAAGTACTGGTTCACAAAGCTAAACCGGACAATTCCTACTACACTTCGGTGCTGACCGATACCTGCAAGTTCGCTGTAGGCGCTGCATACTTCTATCAAGCTGCAGCAAACGGTGAGATGAGTATCATTAGTGCAAACGGCGCAACAATCGTTCGCGCACCGCAGCGAGACTATGAGGAAGAGAATCGACTCTTCGGCTTGACGCTCTCGCAATCAGGCTGCAAGTGCGATAACCTGACAATCTCCTGTGACGACGAAGCAACCGACGAATATACTATCGGCAAAGACGTACAGAAGATGGGCAGCATTACCGGTACAAGCATCGCGCGTCTGTGGACGAACGCCAAGGGTACAAACCTCTGCGCCGTTAACAAAGCGTACGTCAACGACCAGGCAATTATTCCGCTCTGCATATACGCTCCGAAGACAGGCGAATATACCTTGTCTCTCAACGATGCTCCCGCAGATGTCTATCTGACTCGCAATGGCATTATCGTTTGGAATCTGTCGATGAGTGAGTACACCTTCGACCTCAACGCTGGCACCGATGACACCTACGCCCTGCAAGTTGTACGCCGCGTACAAAATGTGGCTACCGGAATTGATGCAACCAACAACAATGGCACGATTTTTGCAGAGAAAATGATTGTTAACGGACAACTGTTCATCCTGCGTGACGGCGTTCTGTACGACGCACAGGGCAAGAAGGTGTCCAGCAAGTAATAACGAGTAAAACTGAATGAATATGCAACAGAACAAGCAATATATCGCACCGGCTACGAGCGTCTTTGCGCTCCAACCTATGGACAAATTGATGTGGCCGTTAGAACCGACAGGCGGACCACAACCCGGTTCCGGAGCTCCCTATAGGTTCTGATAACCTATCGCATAATCAAAGGCGGTGTGTCAACCAACACACCGCCTTCGTTTTGCTCTCTCGCAATGAATAATTGTCTTTAATTGTCTTTCATAGTTGACCTAAAAAAGTACCGTATAATATCCCAAATCTATCATTTTTGGCATAGATTTAGGACAAAATAACGCACTTTTCCCTTCAAAACATACAAATAATTGGTATTCGTTACGCAATTGAGTCTTTTGCTATTGTCTTTTATAGTCTTTAATTGTTGACCGAATAATCTCCTCCGTAATCTATTTCCGACTGCAAGGTATACATTTTTATTAAATGCCAATTTACAAAATCCCCCGATTTTATTAAATGCCATTTTACAAAATTGCTGCAAAGACAACACTTTTTCCCACAAAAATTTGCAAATGTGGGATTTTT
>Ga0310786_10005075_pt1 | contig 18012 bp, 14 predicted proteins | sample AusTroGonzalo_MG_FD_203881 | JGI IMG/M metagenome (GOLD analysis project Ga0310786, IMG submission 203881) | Bovine rumen microbial communities from tropical cattle in Woodstock, Queensland, Australia - Gonzalo_03 (v2) (version 2) | ecosystem: Host-associated > Mammals > Digestive system >... | reverse complement strand
ACTGACAACCTTTACACAGTTGACACTTTCAATGAGCTTTATGACAGAATGATCTCAAGGCAGTATGTTGAATGCTACTTCTGCTTGAAGACTCCTACTGAGAGACAAGGAACTCCAGCTACTGTGAACCTCCCAGGCGATGCACAGACTACTTGGAACCCAACTCAGCAGACTGGTGAAGACGGATACTACGGAAGAGTATACATCACTTCTTTGAGTGCTACTGCAGCATCAGGTGACAATGCTACTTTCTCAGCAACATTTGACGGTGTTGGCTCACTTTACAAAGGCCTTTATGGCTCAGTTGAGACTTCAGCAGGCGGAAGCAACCAGATCGTTATTGTTGAACAAGAAGAAGTCACTACTTCTACTTATGACAAAGTTGCTAACTCTGCAACTTATGACAGTGAAGAGACTTACTACATGTACACTGACGGCAAGATGGTTGAAGTTGTCATTTCAGATGCAACTGAGTTCGCAGCTACTAAGCAGCAACTTTACACAAAGGAAGCTAACTCTTGATATAGACTTTCTTCATTTCAAACTCAACATAGATTCTTTTGTGGAAGCTGGTCATTTGGCCAGCTTTCTTTTTGCTTTTTATTTTCAAATAGAGGGCTAAAACAAGCCGCTAGAAGGACTTTCTATAAACAGATGATAAATTATATAGTCTCAGCTACAGACTGCTTGAAAATGCTTGTTTTAAGTTTCTATATTATATTAAAATAAATGATACACGAAATGAAGATAAAAATCAAAGAAAAAGAAGTTGAGCTTAAGTACTCAATAAGGTCACTGATGCTTTTTGAGAACATCATGAACAAGACTTTCTCAATAGAGAACACACAAGACTCAATAGTGTTCTTCTACTGTGTGCTAATTGCATCAGACAAGACACTGAAGTTGACATTTGACGAGTTCATTGATGCAATAGATGAAGACCCAAGCATTGTGACTGACTTTGCAGAATGGCTTTCTACAAACAACAAAGTGAACAAACTTGCAGAAGAAGAGATAACTGCAGATGTGAAGGAAACTGAAGGAAAAAAATAGAGTGCCTGTTTCATCATCTGTTTAGAGAGTTATGTTTTGAATACAGAGTTGTGACAGTTGAATACTTCATGGATAGAATGGAAATGTATGAGATAAACACTATAATAAAAGACATGAAGTATGTAGACAAAAACCAAAGAGTGACAGATAGGTTTGGCATATACGTAAACATGCAATCAAACTCAAAAGGTCAAGTAAAGATAGAAGAATACCTACCACTCCCATGGGATGATGAGAATAAGAATACAGGCACATCAGTTACAGAAGAGCAGGCAAAAGAAATGAGAGACAGGATGAAGATACTTGAAAAGCAGATACAGAACACACAGCTTGTTGAGATTGGGAATGGAGAGCTTATGAAAAATACACGTAAACAATAATGGACCTTAGGACAAAGTTGAGCCTTGACGGCTCAGATTTTGGCAAGACACTTGAGGATGCAGGCAGGCAAGTAGGTGACTTCCAGAAGAAGACTGAAGATGCTTCTAAATCAGTTGATGACATGGGCAAGGCATCTTCTAGGACAGCTTCAGAGCTTCTTAAGGAGATGAAGACAATGGAGGGCTTGGGCAGGTCAACAGGTGGTTACAGACAGCAGCTTGCACAGATGACAAGCCAGATACAAGACCTTACTATAAACTACCGCAACATGTCCGAAGAGATGAAGAACTCAGAGTTCGGAAGAGAAGTTGCTGCAAAGATAGAAGAGCTTACGGTCAAAGCAGGTGAATACAAAGATGCTATAATAGATGCACAGCAATCTGTGAAAGTTTTGTCTTCAGACACAGCAGGCTGGGATGCAATGAAGATGGGCATAGACACAGTGTCTTCTTCACTTCAGGCTTTCACATCACTTGGTCTGCTCGGAGAGAAGTCAACTGAGAAGCTTGTAGCAGTGCTTGCTAAGCTTAAAGCAATGGAGGTTGCTACTAATGCAGTAATCAAGATAGGCAATGCATTGCAGAAGCAGTCTGCTCTTATGATGGGCATTGCAAAACTGCAGTCATTGGCACTTGCAAGAGCAAAGACTTTAGAAGCGGCTGCTACAGGCAAAGCAACAATTGCACAGAAGATCTTCAATGCAGTTGCAATGGCTAACCCTTATGTACTTCTTGCTACAGCAGTCATTGCAGTTGTAGGTGCATTGCTTGCATTCTCTAACAAGTCAAAAGAAGCATCTACATCTACTGTCAACCTTACTAGAGAGGTCACTGCTGCTGAGAAAGCAATGAAGACATACTGGAGCACCTTCGGTAATGAGATGGGTAAGACATTAGTCAAATTCAATGAACTCAAACTTAAGTGGAATGACCTTCAGACAGACTTAGAAAAGACAAAATTCATTGATGACAACAAGAAAGCATTTGAAGACTTAGGTCTTGCAATAAACAGTGTGTCAGATGCAGAAAGGATAATAAATGACACTACAGGTCAAGTAGTAAAGTCATTTGAACTTAGAGCAAAAGCAGCTGCATATGCGGCAGTTGCAGCAGAAGCATTGAAAGAAGCATACCAGACTCCAGAATACGGAACATATAAAGCAGGTGACTTTGTACCTGATGATATGCCGAACAAATGGCTGTATGGAACACAAGTACCAGGTCATGATGACACATATGTTTTCAATGATGAAGGTGCAAGACTTGCTAACCTTGAAGCATGGAACAAAAGAGGACATTTGATAGATGAGTCTAATTCAGCATTAAAAGCACAAGTACAACTTGAACAACAACTTGCTGACTTAATGAAGGAGATAAATGGTGAGCAAACTACAACTAACAACAACACCAACACTAACACTAATAACAAGAACATTTATGAAGCAGGATCTGTTGCTGACTATGAAGCACGTATTGCATCATTGAACAAACGTCTTAAGGAAGAAGCACTTACTTATGCTGAAATAAGAGACATACAAGGACAGATTGTTGTACTTCAAGCACAACGTGACCTTGCAGCAAATGGTGGTATGATTCCTACTCTTGCTCCAAGAACAATAACACTAGAGCCTCAAATAAAAATGCCTGAGAAGTTAGATCCACTTCCACTACCTGTAGAACTAGAGCTTAAAGGATTTGAGGACTTAGTCAATGAGACAGGCAATGTGATTTCAGGCCTTTCATCTATCAACTCAGCAGTCAATTCAATAGGAACATCTATTGAGAACTTAGGAAAAGGATGGGATGACTCTAAGTCAGCAATCGAGAACATAACATCTACTATAGGAAATATGTTGACTGTACTTCAGTCTATTGTGTCAATTGTCCAGACTGTACAAGCAATAAGTGAAGCAATAAATGCATTAGAGATGGTCAACATGGACATACAACTTGCTAAGAACATTGCTAAAGAACAAGAAGCATCAATAGAAGCAGGACAGACGGCTACAAAAGCTACAAATGCAGCTATAGATACTACTGGTGCTGCAGCAAATGTTGCTAAGTCAGCATCTGCTATACCTGTTGTCGGATGGGTTCTTGCACTTGGGGCTGTTGCTGCAATAATCGCAATGATCGCAGGTGCAGGCAACTCACTTAACTTCGCTAACGGAGGCATCGTGCCGGGGACATCATTCAGCGGTGACAGGATACAAGCTAACTTGAACTCAGGAGAGATGGTTCTCAATACACAACAACAGAGGAACTTGTTCAACTTGCTTGATGGCAAGGGCACTTCAGCTAATGGTGGAAAAGTAGAGTTCGTCATAAAGGGACAAGAGCTAAAGGGTGTTTTGAACAACTATGACAAAAAAATGAGCAGAATATAACATGTCATACTACGCAAACTTTGTAAACAACAATGACCAACTAATAAATGTCACAATACTAATCTATGGTTCTTCTGGTGACTATGAGCTTACACTTGCTGATGAGCCAGTAGTGATAACACAAGAGTCTTCAGGGCTGTTTGCTCCTATAAAGTCTCAGTCATGCACTATAAACATACTTACTGACTCAGCATTGTGGGACTTGTACACAACAGACCCAAAAGGAGTGTTTGTAAATGTAGGCAACAAGACTACTGGAAAGACATTGTTCAACGGATATGCTACTCCATGCCAATACGGGCAAGACTGGACTTCTTTGGATGTGCTTTCACTTGAATGTGTTGACATGCTGTCATCTCTAAAGTCTATACCATATGAAATAATTGGTTCAATACCTGAATATGTGCCTGTAGACACGTTGATAAGCCACTTGCTAGGCTACATCATAGGTGATGTGAATGACCAGATGTACAACTCATTTGCATGGTTCTGGCCAAAGCATAACTTCAACCAAGCTAACGGAAACAGCCTTAGCACAACATCAGAATTCATACACTCAATGAAGATGAATGAAGCTAACTTCTTTGATGATGATGACGAGCACACTCCATGGACATGCTATGAAGTGCTAGAAGAGGTGTGCAAGTTCTTGAATGTAAGTGCAGTCCCATATGAGGGTGCAGTTTGGTTCATTGACTACTTCTATGCTGCTTCTAACTACTGGAGCTCAACTTACTATGACTTCTGGCAGTACTCACTTGACATGGATGTGTATGATGTGCAGAAGACAAAACCATTGACTATAGCAAAGAACCAGTATGCAGCAGGCACTACAGCTATAGGGACTGATGACTTCTACAACGAGATAAGTGTCAATGCTAACAGGTATGACTTGAACGAGCTGACTACAGACATATATGATGACAACAACCACATATCAATAACAAAGGAATGCAACTTTGGAGGCAATGACCAGATATGGACTCAAGCACACGAGAACTTCTGGGGTGATGTAATAACAGATGCAAACTACACTACTTACAAGCAATACTGCAGACTTAAGCAAGAAAGTGGATGGACACACAAATACTGGAACACACAGAACCCAAACGCAACTGTGAACAACTACTACAACTCAAACAGCACAGTCACTTCATCTACACAGTACATAAACTTGCCTGAGAACAAATGGCTTAACACAATAGGAGCATGGGTGCTTCATTATGCTCATGTTGACAACCAGACAACTAAGCCAAGCAAACTTGACTGGAAGGATGTGATAATGTTCCAATGCCTTACTGACACATGCTTCTCTGCACAAGGTGGTACTATAGGATATCTGTATGTCCAAGACATATTTGACGGAAGATATGAGAAGCCAGTGCTTGAATACACAATGCCATATGAGATGTGCTTCAGTCCAAAAGACGGAAAGTCATGGGTTGTCATAAACAATGCACTATGGTACCAACAGAACCGCTACAAGAACATGACACACAACCCGTGGACTAACTCGCAGATAGATGTCAACTTGTACCCTACTGACACAACAAACCACAAGCAGACAATGTACCCTATTGAAGAAGTGACTAATGCTAAGTCATACTATGCAAGGCAGTGGTACCAGACAAGTGGTAGCACAACATCTGCACAATACAGTGTGCCAAGCAATGGCGGATGGTCATTGTGCAAGTACAAGCTGCAGATTGGCGACAAATACTGGAATGGAAGCACTTGGACAACAACAGAAAGCACATTCTACATAAAGTACTCAGGTGAAGCTTCTGATGCATCAGAAGGCAACTACAACTTCGCTTACTTGTCATGGATGAAGCCAACAAACAATGCAACATACCAAGACCAAGTAGGGACAGATGGATATGCTATACCTATTGAAGCATCAGACAAAGTCTCAGGACAGTTCAAGCTCACAATATACACACCAAGGCTGCTTCCTACAGAATGGGCATACTCATACATTGCTGATGAGATAATAAGCTGGTATGAGAGAGGCCCTGTAGTGTTCATGAAAGACTTGAAAGTTGACTATGTATACACTGACTCAGAGAATGAATGGTGGCTTAAGCATGACAAAGCAGAGAACAAAGACATCAAGTACTATAACGAGACTGAAGACATATACAAGTACAAGAAAGAAGAAGAGCTGAAGATAAACTGCTGGCAAGACGGAAACCCAATTGCTAAGAGCTTTCCAATAATAAACTTCACAAGCAACGGCACAACAAAGAAAGAGTACATTGCTACTGTAAGTGACCCTACATACTATGCAGCAGATGAGAGGCCACAGGAGATGAACATTGTGAACAGGCAGCTAAGGCACTATGAAGCACCAAGGAAGAAAGTTGATGTTCACAGGCATCATCTAATGCTGCCTTGGCAGAGGGTGCTGTTTAACCAAAGCACAAGCGGTTTGAGCGGTACATATGTTGTTGATAGCCAAGAGATAGACGTGAAGAACAATGTTGTGACTTCTCACTTGGTTGAGTACGGTGACACAAATATATACACAAAAGAATAATGGAGACAAAGATACCTAAGCTTGCTAGGAACAAGTACAACTACATACAGGGAGCTGACGGAAACAAATACATGACACAAAGCCAGCTTAGCTCTATGGGTGGTGGAGGTGGTTCAGGCGGAAACAGCTGGAACAACCAAGCAATGTTCAAAGTTGAGCAGATGCTGAATGATAGAGGATATGCTACTAATGATGACATAACAAACATGGGCTACATCACTTCATCATATGCAGAGACTTACTATGCAACTAAAGCATATGTCAACAGCCAGTGTGAAGATGTGAAGAACGCAGCATATGCATATGCAGACTCAAAGATAAATGATGTTGACTTGTCAAGCTACATAACAAAAGACGAACTAGATGCAATACTTCTATCATATGACTATGACACAAAGCCTGATGTCAACACTAAGATTGCTAACTACACTACAAAGAACATAATACCTAGCGAGACAACAACTTACACATTGGGAAGCTCAACATACATGTATGACACTACATACACTTACACACTATACATAAACAACGTGCCGATTGACCAATACATAAAGGACATCATTGACCAGTTCGTGCAACAATGATTTGTATGATGTTCTATTTTATAATAAGGAAAAAATAATCCTGATTAAAATGAAAAAATGCAAAAGAGCAAGAGCCGAAGAAGAAGGTGTCTTGAAAACTGTCATAAAAGACGTGCTGAGATATGACATTTGGCTAAAGATACTTACAGGCACTTCTATCGGCTTGATGGTTGCTGGTTTCTGTGTACCTCCTACTGGTGTCATAGATGGCTCAGTGCTGACTGGAACTGGGGTTCTAGCAGCATTTGGAGCATTGTTTGAGGGTGGGCACGCCATCGACAAGGGCCTCGACGTGAAGCTAAAGATAAAAGACGCAGAGTTAGAGATTGAGAATGATGAGCTTGAAATTGAAAAAATTGAACAAGAAAATAATAACATTGAATAACTATGGCATTACCAACTATCGTTAAGATTTTCAACCGTAGTGACTTCACTGTGCAGCTTCCACTTGCAGATGGATATGACGGACAAGAGTTCAGGTTCACACTTTACACTTGTGGAGAGCCAGAGAACGGCTGGGTAGCTTCATACATAGACGGAGTGTACACTAACTGCACTGTAGATGGAGACATTGTTGTGATATATGTTAACAACAACAATAAGATGAACCCTGGGTGCTTGACCGTGCAGAGTGAGTATGACTACTACAACTCACACTTCAGAGACAATGAAGACAATGTGAAGGACAACTACAAGACAAACATATACCTTGTTGCTTACAGGACAAATGCATTCAGTGCTGAGTTCAAGCCAACAAACATTCCTGACCTTACAAATGTCAGTGACTATGTGACATTCAGTGACTTAGAGGCAATGAGCTATGCTACTACAACTTATGTCGCTGACTATGTAGCTGCTTATGGTGGAAATGTAGACCTTTCTGCTTATGTCACTAAGGTAGAACTTCAAGAAGACCTTGCTGCTTATGTCACTAAAGAAGAGCTGAATGAAGCAGGCTATCTGACTTCAGTTCCATCAAACTATGCTACTAAGGGATATGCTGCAGAAAAAGCAAATGAAGCTAAAGCACAGTCATACAGCTATGTTGTAGACTATGTTGCTACTTATGCACCTACTGTTGACTTGAGTGCATATGCTAAGAAGAGTGACTTGAATGCATATGTCACTAAAGAAGAGCTTAATGCAGCAGGTTATGTGACTTCATCTGTGCTTGACGGATATGTAACTGACACTGAGTTAGATGTTGCATTAGATGGCTATGCTACTAAGTCATATGTAGTAGATTATGTAGCTACTTATGGTGGCAATGTAGACCTTAGTTCATATGTGACTAAAGACGAGTTGAACCAAGCAGGATATTTGACTTCAATACCATCAGAATATGTGACTGAAAATGAACTAAGTGGAATGGGTTATGCTGACAAAACATATGTTGCTAACTATGTTGCTACTTATGGTGGCAATGTAGACCTTAGTTCATATGCTACTAAGTCATATGTAGCAGAATATGTTGCTACTTATGCACCAGAACCTGACTTAAGCTCATATGCTACAAAGAGCTATGTAGCAGAATATGTTGCTACTTATGCACCTACTGTTGACCTGAGTTCATATGTGACTAAAGACGAGTTGAACCAAGCAGGATATTTGACTTCAATACCATCTGACTATGCTACATATGAAGCAATCTCTCAGATGGGCTACATCACATCTATACCAGCTGAATATGTGACAGAGTCAGAACTTAGCAACATGGGCTATGCCACTATAACTTATGTAACAGAATATGTTGCTACTTATGCTCCTTCTGTTGACTTGAGCTCATATGTGACTAAAGACGAGTTGAACCAAGCAGGGTACATTTCATCTATACCAAGCGAGTACATTACAGAAAGCGAACTTAACAACATGAGCTATGCAGACAAAGCATATGTTGCTAACTATGTTGCTACTTATGCTCCTTCTGTTGACTTGAGCTCATATGTGACTAAAGACGAGTTGAACCAAGCAGGGTACATTTCATCTATACCAAGCGAGTACATTACTGAGTCAGAACTTAACAACATGAGCTATGCTACTACTACTTATGTAGCAGACTATGTTTTTGCTTATGGTGGTAATGTAGATCTGTCAGCATATGTTACTAAGACTGAACTTAATAATGCAGGCTACATCACTTCAATACCATCTGAGTACATCACAGAAAGTGAGTTAGCTTCAACATTGACATCATATGCTAAAACTATCTGGTTAGGCTCATATGTAAAGAAGACTGAACTTAACCAGATACTTGAAGACGCTTCATATGCAACTGTAATGGAAATAACACAATATGACTATGACATGCTTTCAACATATGAGAAAGCAAATGGCTACTTATATGTCATAGTTGATGCTGATGACTATGAGTTTGGTGAATATGTCACATATGCATACTTAGTAGACTATGTGAACACTTATGCATCTCCAGCAGACCTTAGTTCATATGCTACTAAGTCATATGTAGCAGACTATGTTGCTACTTATGCTCCACAACCTGATTTGAGTGCTTATGTCACTAAAGACGAGTTGAACAATGCAGGTTACATCACTTCTATTCCTTCAGACTATGCTACATATGATGCAATAAGCCAAATGGGTTACATCACTTCTATTCCTTCAGACTATGCTACATATGATGCAATAAGCCAAATGGGTTATCTTACATCTATACCATCTGAATACATCACTCAAGATGAATTAAGTGCTAACGCATACTTGACTCAGCACCAAGATTTGTCTGCATATGCAAAGTTGACTGATTTGAACTCATATGTTACTAAGACTGAGTTAAACAATGCAGGATATCTTACATCTATTCCTTCTGACTATGCTACCTATGCTGCAATAAGCCAGATGGGTTATCTTACAGCTATTCCTTCAGAATACATCACACAAGATGAATTAAGTGCTAATGCATACCTTACACAACACCAAGACTTGTCTGCTTATGCTACTAAGAGTTATGTAGCTGACTATGTTGCTACTTATGCACCTCAGCCTGACCTTTCAAGTTATGTCACTAAGACAGAATTGAATAATGCTGGTTACATTTCATCTATTCCTTCTGACTATGCTACATATGAAGCAATCTCTCAAATGGGTTACATCACTTCTTCAGACTTACCAGTGATAGATGAAAGCATCATACCAAAAGAGACAACTACTTACACTTTGGGAAGTTCAAGTTATATTTATTCTGATTTGTATGCAAGCTCTCATTGGTTCAATAGTAATTCACGTATACGTAACTTAAGTGGAGGAGTTCAAATAATTAAGAATGGAACTGCAATAGCTCAATTTAAGGACACACCTGAATTAAGCCCTAACTCTAATAAATCAGCCAGCTTAGGTGCAAGTGACAATATGTGGTCTGCTACTTATACAGAAAGCTTATACATAAACGGCTACACAGGCTTGTCAAGCTACAACTTCCAATATGACTCTGCAACAAATACATTGACTATAACAGTATGACAGACTACTCACAGCAATACTTCACTATAGAGAGCTTGGAGAATGGGAATGTGATAACGCTTACTATAGGAAGTGGTGTAACTTCTTCTGACTTAGCTTGGATTGCTTGGTCTAAAGACAAGACAAACTGGACTACAACAAACAATGTAGACAACCAAACTGTTACTATAACAGTCAATGCTGGCATTGAGAATGTATATTTCAAAGGAAGTGGAACAAGACTAGCTGTAGGAACAACCTTGAATGACAATAATTCTCAAACTGTGTTTTCATCAACAAATACATTCAATGCTTCTGGAAACATAATGAGTTTGCTATATAGTGACAACTTTGCTGGACAAACAACTTTGATTGGTACATTTACATTTGACAAGTTGTTCTATAGCTCTAATGTTGTAGATGCAAGCAATCTTGTTTTGCCTGCAACTACATTATCTCAAAATTGCTATAGAGCTATGTTTAGAGCTTGTACAAGTCTAGTTTCTGCACCAAATTTACAATCAATAAATTTAGTCAGCAGTTGCTATAGAGAAATGTTCTATGGATGTACATCATTAGTTTCTATGCAAGATTTGCCAGCAACTACATTAGCTAGTTATTGTTATAACAATATGTTCTATGGATGTAAATCATTGACACAAATACCTAATGAATTACCAGCTACTACATTATATCAATTTTGTTATGATAGTATGTTCCAAGGTTGTACTTCAATTAAGAAAGCTCCGATACTTCCAGCTTCAACTATACCAGGACATAGCTATGAAGAGATGTTCTATGGATGCTCTTTGCTTAATGAAGTAACTTGCTTAGCTACTTCTATATCAAACTCAAACTCAATAACAAACTGGCTTAGAAACACATCTGCTTCTGGTACATTCTACAAGCATCCATCTATGACATCATGGCCATCAGGCGCATCAGGCATCCCAAGTGGCTGGACAACAAAGGACTACATGATGCTTACTATAAACGGCAAAGTCCCTACTGCAGTCAAGTTTGTGCAGAACGGGGTGACGCATGACTTAGACTACTTAAAGTTTGGCAACAACTTAGTATGGCAAAAAACATCTTGAAATGAGAAATGAAAGACAATAGCACATTCTTCACAATAGAGAGCCTTGAAGACAACAACACTATTACGTTCACTAAAGAATCTAATGCTCCAAGCAACACATTCTACTATAGCTTGAACAACAGCTCAACTTGGACTTCAAGCTCATCAACAACATCATGGACATTGAACAATGGAGAGACTGTAAGGATAAGAGCTTCAGTTAACAGATGGCATACTTACACAAACTCTACTCACTACAGCTGGGTTTTCTCTTCAACAGGTGAGTATGATGTGTACGGCAACATAATGTCATTGTTGTATGCTACTAATGTACAGACATCTAGCTTCAATAGCCAGAAGAACCTGAACAAAAGTGCAACATTCTCTAACTACTACAACACATTCTATGGGTTGTTCAAGAACTCAATATATTTAAAGCATGCACATGAGCTTATACTTCCTGCTACAACACTTTCAGGCAGCTGTTATAGAGAGATGTTCTATGGGTGCACTTCGCTAGTGTCTGCTCCTGACCTTCCTGCTACTGACTTGTCTCAAGCATCATATGACAGTTCAACTTATGACAACACTTCAGTATACAACTCTATGTTCTATGGTTGCACTTCATTGGCAAAAGCACCTAAGCTTCCTGCTACTACATTGTGCAACTACTGCTACAGATACATGTTTGTGAACTGCTCATCATTAGCTGATACATATGAGCTTCCTGCAACTACATTGACTCAATATTGTTACCAATATATGTTCTATCAATGCACATCATTGGTTTATGCTCCAAAGCTTCCTGCAACTACTTTAGCGGATTCTTGCTATAGCTACATGTTCTATGGGTGCACTTCATTAGAGCAAGCTCCTGACTTGATAGCACCAACTTTAGTTGCACAATGCTACAATAGTATGTTCAACGGGTGCTCAAAGATTGACAAGGTTGTATGCCTTGCTACAGATATATCTGCATCTAACTGCACTAACGGATGGTTGTCTAATGTAAGCCAGACTGGCATATTCTACAAAGACAAAACAATGTCTTCATGGACTTCTGATTCAAGTGGAATACCTTCAGGATGGACTACAAAAGACTATGTTGTTGACAGGATTGCAACATATGTTGATGACATAAGGCACATGGATGAGATGCGCAAGATGTACAAAGGGCTTGAACTTGCTGACAGGATGTATATGAATGACCAGTTAGTCAGGGGTGTAGAGAAATTCAAAGACTACCATGACTACTCACAAGACTACTTCAGCATGGAGTTCTATGAAGACGGACAGGTTAAGATAGGCAATGCTAAGCATGGAATAAGCACATCAACAGGTGAAGTTGCAAGCAACAACATTTACTACTCTATAAATGGTGCAGAGTGGAACACATTGAATGTTGTAGGTGGGCAAGTTGGATATATAAACGTGTCTAAGGGTGACATTGTGAGGCTTAAAGCATCTGGTTATTGGATAAGGGGTTATGACAAAACTTATGATAGGGAATCATTTGGTTACATAAGGGGCACTGCTAGATGGAGGGCATTTGGAAATGTGGAGAGCTTGTTCTCAGGTGACAACTTCATTGCTAACAATGGAACTCCAAGAGAGTTACATGGCTTGTTTAGAGAAGCTGACACTATATTCATATATGTTGACTATGCTAATCCAGATGACACTCCTGAAGAATGGACTGACGGCAATGTGCATGGGCTTGTAGATGCTAAAGACTTAGTGTTCACTTTATGCGAGCAAGAGTTCAACAAGACTGGGTATATAGGTGTTGGGTTAAACAAAACAACTTCTTACACTTATGACACATACCCAGGATATTATATGTTTGCAAACTGCGAGATGCTTGAAGTCACTCCAGACCAAAAGAATGTCCATATGCCAACAAGACTTGCTGGATGCTTGAAAGGAATGTTCTTCAGGTGCTTGAGGCTGAAAGCATGTGATTGGATAATAGAAGGCTATAGAATCGACTGTGAATATATGTTCTGGTTCTGCCTTAGCATGGTACGTGGTCCAAAGATGCTAAGAGGATGGACTGAAATAAATAGTGTTCCTGTGATGAAGAGTGCTACTAGTACTTACATACATAGTGGTGCCCTTGGAAACAGGACATATATGTTTGGATGCTGCATAAGGATGGTGTCTGCACCAGTGCTAATAGGCACTTTTGAAGATAGTACAACTAGTACAGACAACATGTTCTTCAGGTGTTACAGGCTTAAGTTCATAAGGATGTACCATTGCTATTGGAAGAATAGTTCTGGTGTATGGGAACTTTATGACACACAATACATCAAAACAGACCCATTTGGCCTTACAAGCACATCAGATGCTGGATATAAGTACTATGGTAGCAACATTCTAACAGTTCACTCTAACATATATCCTAGCTCATGGAGTACATGGAATAACACAACAAGGAGGATAAAGGTGATCAATGACTTGACAATGGACCAGATAATTGAAAGGTATTTGTCATAATACTATATTATAATAACTAGAAATAATTCCATAACTGATGAAGTAGCCCTGCAGACTCTACACTGCAGGGTTTTTCTATTTATTGAGAAAATTTTTTAGTTTTGCACAACTTATTTTATACCAATAAGTTGAATGACAGGAGCAAAATCAAAGATTGTACAACTTATCATGGTATGATTTACAATTTTTGATTTTGCATTTGTTTTTTGTATATATTTGCGGCATCAAACATACAAAAAACTTATCAAATGGCAAAGGCAATAATACTTTCAAGAGTCTCCACAACGGAGCAGTCGCTTGACTCACAGACACAAGCAATAATGAATGAAGCTCGGAAAGAGGGCTTCAAAGACATTGACCTTATAATAATTGAAGAGAAGGAGTCTGCTATAAAGCTTTCTGAAGAAGAACGGAAGGGCTTGAGCAGGATGAAGGAATGCATCAGCTCAGACAAGACGATCACTCATGTGTTCATATATGAGCTTAGCCGACTAAGCAGAAGGCAGCTTGTCCTGTTCTCTATACGTGACTACTTGATAGAACGCAACATACAGCTTGTCTGCTGCACACCGTACTTCAGGATGCTTGAAGACGGAAAGCTTAGCCAGACAGCTAACTTGATGTTCTCTATATTTGCTAGCATGGCAGAGTCTGAGATGACACTGAAACAGGAACGAATGATGAGGGGCAAACTATACAACAAAGCACACGGAAAGAACAGCGGCCACACACTATTGTATGGGTATGGCTCCAAAGATGACCACACTATATATGTTGACCAAGAGAAAGCAAGGGACATAATTGAGATATTTGAAGAATATGCAACAGGGAAGTTCTCTTTAGACACTTTAGCTGCACATCTTAAGAAAAAACACACAATTGAAAAACATGCCTTGTATGAGAGAGGCCGACTTGCTTTCATACTGAAGAACAAAGCATACTGTGGCAACACCGAGTATCCGCAGATAATAAGCAAAGACCTGTTTGAGACATGCGAGCACATACGAAAGAAGAACAACACCACATCTAAGAAGACAAAAGAGTCAACTGCTCTGTGCAAGCGGATATTGTTTGATGAAAGGGGGAACCACATGACATTCATAATGTACAAAGACGAGAGATATGTCAGTGTCAAGACGACAAGCCCGACAGTCAAGAAAGAAGCAGTTGACGAGCCAGTGTGGATGCTTGCTAAGATACTTCACAAGAACTACATGGACAACAGAGATGCTATACGGAAGCAGTTGAACAAGGAGATAGCAGAACTTGAGAAAGAGCGTGATGTTGCACTCAAGAACAAGAAGAGGCTAGCTATAAGCATAGACACAATAGAAGAAAGACTGATACTTGGCAAGGTGTCTAAAGGAAAGGCTGAGCAGCTTGAAGCTAAGGTGAATGAAGACATAATGGCAATAGACAAGCAGCTGCGTGACATTGAAGACAAGATTAAGGCTAAACGGTCTATGGTAGAGCAGACATATGAAGAGTCTGGCATTGACTACGAGGCAATGGCATATGAAGAGAAAGTCAAGCTGATACGGCAAGTCATTGAGAAAGTAGTTGTCACGAAGCCAAGCAAAAGAAAAGCTGACCTCAGGGTCGTGCCCAAAGTCAGCAAAGTAGAATACATACTACATGTTGACATATACAGTGGAGATGTAGAAATGACATCTAGAGGACTTTTAGATCTTGCCAAATAGTTTCATTATCGGTTTCCTGAAAGTCCACCAGAGCAGGGCTAGACATCCTATAGATGAAAGTATTGCCCAAACCAATAATTTACCGTTCAATGGTTTCTCAACCATCACTTCCACTGGATAAGGTTCAGGTATCTTTTCATAAACAATAGAGTCTCTTACTATTGTCTCAGTCTCATGGTGGAATGAAGCTGCTTGTTTGTTCTTCATTGTGCCACGCAACCATAATGAATCAACCCATGCAGTTGCAGTAGCTAATGAAGTCTCAAGATGTAAAGTGTCATATTTCCATGCAATGTTAGTGTATGTCTCTTGTGGGATCAAAACAACAGAGTCTCTTGTTACTATGCTGTCTTTGACATGAGTTATGTACTCATGATGTGTTATAACCTCATGTACGGGCTTGCAGCACTGGAATGATAGAACCATCAGCAATGTTATCAAAGTGCTTCTAAATGCTTGTTTCATATCTCAAATGTCATTTATTTTACAAGAAGGTCTTGAACATACTGAGTGATAGCATTGTAGTACATCTTCACAAATGTCTCTTTGCCCTCTTTGCTAAGCATGTAAGCACAGTCAGACTTATTGTCCATAAACATACTTTCAATCAGGACGGCTGGAGACTTTGTCTTTGTAAGTACTGTGAACTTTGACTCCCAGTAGTCTTGCTTTGGCAATGGCCTCCTTACCTTGATCTCATTCTCTTCAGCTTGCTTATAAAGCAAAGAAGACAACTTCTTGGAGTTGTCTGATGCATTTGGGGCTACATGAACCTCAAAACCTTGTGCTTTATGCCACTTCATATCTGCGGGTGGAGCTGCGTTGCAATGTATGCTAACAAACACGCAGTTCTTTGCTCCGAAATAGTTTGCATAATTATTAGCAGCTTGTGCCCTGTTCTGCAAACCAATCTCTTCATCACCTTCAACTGTAAGCACTACTCTATAGCCGTCTTCTCTAAGTTTCTTCATCAGCTTGTTTATTATCTCTCTGCTCCACTTCCATTCATAGAGAGATAGATCCGGGCTGCACTTCCCTTTGACTGACTTGCCATGTGCAGGGTCAAGCAGTATACATATGCTTGTCTTTTCTGAAATAGTCATTAATCATGATTAAGATATTTTTAGTAAAACTTAAGTTAACTTTTAGTAATAAAAAATTGTATACAAATAATAATATAGAAATTTTCCATATCAAAAATTTCCATTATTATTATTTATAATTATACAAAAAAATAATTCAAAGTATAAATTTTTATCTACTAAATTACTATGTTATTATAACACAAAAATATTTTACTGAAATATGAAAGAAAAAGTTAACAACAATTTAATAAAACTTACATTCGACACAGGGCACGTTCATTACTTCACATCTGAGAACCGTGCAGGAAAGTTCATCGGTAAACAATCATACAACATTCTACGTGCTTTACTTACTGACCATAGGATTGATTTTTCAGACCGTGGGCCTTGCACAGTTGAACGTGTTGACGGCAGCAAAATACCTTATGAACTTATAAACTAATAAATACATTTAAATTTAAAGACATGGAAACAGAAAACACTCAAACTTATGCAGAAATTATGTCAAACTTCATCTTCAATGCTGAAACAATATTGGAGACTTGCAATGATTGGTACATTTTCAACAATAGTCCTGTTTTTGACATAGAAACAAACGAAAAAGACGGCATAATAGAACATTATGTGCCTTATTTTGTTGATATGCACTTGCTTCATAAAAAGATTTGTGAAGTACTCATGGCTATATATGGACCTGAATACAACTACAAATACTGTATTGTGTATGATTACATAGCACCTGAAGACGGAATGCCTTCTTATGAGCGCATTCATGGTTTCATTTGCCCAGAATACAAAAAATTAGAAGAAGAAAATGAGTGAAGCTGAAAGAATAGCTAAAAGCACTTTAGACTTCTTGCACCAATATGACCCAAGGATAACATACAATGCAAAGACCAATGTAGTGAAATATGGTAGAGCTAGTATGTTCTTGGGTCAGTTTGGTGAATTCATTGAAGAACTAAACAACAAGAGGAAGTCGCTTAAGCACAGAAAATGCATGATATTCATTGACAAGCAGACAATTATAAAGTCTCAAGCCAATGTAGTGATGAATGCTGCAATGCAAGCTGAACATAATGGATCAAAGCACTGCAAAAAGAAACTGCTGTACACTGAGATAGTGAACGAGTTCCCATTCTACATATTTGACAACTTAGAAGAGCCAAGAAAATACAAACGTGGATATGACATTAAGTTCTCAAACAAAGATACATCTTGGTCATTAGAAGCTGAAGAGTTCTATAATGA
>Ga0310786_10005073_pt1 | contig 18024 bp, 21 predicted proteins | sample AusTroGonzalo_MG_FD_203881 | JGI IMG/M metagenome (GOLD analysis project Ga0310786, IMG submission 203881) | Bovine rumen microbial communities from tropical cattle in Woodstock, Queensland, Australia - Gonzalo_03 (v2) (version 2) | ecosystem: Host-associated > Mammals > Digestive system >... | reverse complement strand
CTTTAAAATTCCTCCGGCGGGATATTTCTGAAATGGGTTCTAATTCAATGACAGATATTTTGCCAAAATCGAGGTCTAAAAACTATAGTGAAAGTAACACTAAGTACACTATAAGGCATTATTAACACTCTATATTACTATGACTAGTCCCCCCTAGTATAGGATTACCCAAATCAATTCTTCCTAAGAATAATAGATTTTGTCATTGACTATAAGTACCTCACCTCGCGCTTTAGTCATCTTTTGTGTTGGTAACCTCCAAGTATACAAAACACAGTTAATAATGCCTTCTAGCGTACTTAGTGATATTTAAAAAGGGTGAATTTCTATGGCAACAAAGAAAAAAGAAGAAACCAATGCTGCTAAAAGAAGACCACCAGCAATAACTTTAGAGGCACGAGAGAATCAGCTAATTGCTAAAGCAGTAGACGAGGCTGAGAAGCGTATTGAGAATGGCACTGCTAGTGATTCCTTATTAATCCACTGGCTAAGGCAAGGAACAGTGCGCATGCAATTAGAAAAAGAGAAACTCGAGGCTGATGTAAAGCTTGCAACAGCTAAAGCGGATTCGATTGCCGCTGCTCAGAGACAAGAAGAGCTTGCCGCTGAAGCAATTAGAGCAATGAAACTGTATACAGGTCAAATAGACAGTTACGAGGATGAATTCGATGATTAGATATTACAGTGAGCTAATTCAGTTGCCTACATTTAAGGAAAGGTTCGAATACTTAAAGTTATCTGGTAGTGTTGGAAAAGCAACATTCGGGTATGACAGATATTTGAACCAAAACTTCTATAAGTCTCATGAATGGAAGAGACTTAGAGACGAAATCATAGTAAGAGACAATGGATGTGAAATGGGTCTCGAGGATTATGAGATCAGAGGACGGATATTAATCCATCATATGAACCCCATAGTAGATGATGACATAATAAATGTATCCGAATACCTTATGAATCCGGAATATTTGGTTTGTGTAAGTCATGATTTGCACAATGCAATCCATTATGGAAATGATGACATTCTCAGAGCTAAGAATTTCCAACCAAGAAGGCCTAATGACACTTGTCCATGGAAGGAGAATTAACAATGGCAGAGCGTAAAAAGAGTTACAAGGAAGTTCCAGGTAAATACGGTAAGGCTAAAGTAGTTGATGAGACACCAACCGAGGAACTAAAGAAAGAAGAAGTAAAAGAAGAAAAGAAGAAACCGGTAAAAAAGAAAGTTAAGAAAGGTATTGTTGATACCAACGCTCTTAATGTAAGAACAACTCCTGAAAAAGGAAACAATGTAATTTGTATAATAAGAAAAGGTGCTGAAGTTGTGATCAATGATCTCGATGGCGTTATTGGCTGGCTTAACATCACAGTCGAGGCTACTCCTGGAGTTAAAGTAACTGGTTTTGTTATGGCTGAGTTTATTAAAGAGGTATAACAGATGGAAAACATACTATCAAGCATTAAAACAATGCTCAATGTCGAGCAGTCTATTACTGCGTTTGATAGTGAACTGTTAATGTTTATTAACTCGGCTATTGCTGAGCTAATACAAGGTGGCGTCGGACCACAAAGCGGACTGGATGTAACAGCAGAAACTTCCTGGTCTGCTTTCTCCGACGATACCAAAATAGTGAGTCATTCAAAGCAGTACGTTTATTGCAAGACACGACTTCTTTGGGATCCCCCATCAAATTCTTTCATTGTTAGTAGCTTTGAAAAGCAAGCGGAAGAATCCTATTGGAGGGCTTACTTAGAAGCAGACGAATTAAGGAGAATGAATAATGGATGAGATTAGAGAATTGCTAAACTCGATTCACTTCACTAATGATATCTGGACTGTAATGCTCCCAGTTATTCTAATGTGTATTGACATAATAACGGGTATTACAAATGCCTGGATTAAGAAAGAGTTAGATTCATCAGTATTAAGGAAAGGTCTTGGAAAAAAATTAGGAGAAATTTCTGCAATACTAATTGGTGAGATATTTGTTGCCGGATTCGGACTTACAACATTAGTTGCTGATGGTATAAGTATTTACATTATTGTAATGGAATTAATAAGTATTTGCGAAAATCTTGAAGAACTTGGAGTTCCAATTCCAAAGTTTATTAAGAAAGCATTGGCTGTTACTAATGAGAAGATAACTGAAGAGGATAAAAATGACAATGAAGAAAAGGATGATAAGGAGGAGTAATAATGGTCGTAAGAAGATTACCAGAAGCCTCAGAACTTTATCATCATGGTGTATTAGGTCAGCGTTGGGGTATACGTAGATACCAAAATAAAGACGGATCACTAACCACTGCTGGAAGAAAACATAGAGGGTTAATTGAACAAATTCAATATAACCGAAAAATGAAAAAAGTTCGAAAAGCTAAAGTAGAAAAAGCTAAAGAACAGAAACGTATTAATGAAGAGAAAGCAGAGAGACTTAAACAGGCTGCAGCTGAAAGAAGAGAACGAGCTGAAGTTATTAAGACTGGTAGTGCTAAAGATATTCAGAAATTCCAGGAAAAGATGAGCGATAAAGAATATGAAAAAGCATTACAAAGAATACAACTTACTCAAACTTTAAATGATTATGTAGCCGCACAGTCTCAAGCAAAAGCTGCTAAAGTACAGGCTAGATTAAACACGGCAATGAATGTCGCAAGAACTGTAAGCGATGTTGCAAGTAGCGCTGCTAATGTTTATACCGCATTAGAAAAATTCGGTGTTATTAAGAAGAAAGAAAAGTCTAATGTAATAGAAGCACTTAGAAATAAGCGAGATAAAATGTCATTAGAATTGGATATTAAAGACTTAGAGTATCAGAAAAATCAGTCATCAAGAAAGCGTCCTGATGAATTAGAATCTTGGCAAAGAGAAGCTCAGATAACAAAAGCTATGGCCGATGTTACCAAAAATAATAGAATTATATCAGGAGAAGATTTAAAACAAAAACAAGTATCTGGTATAACTTTGGATGACCTCATTGAAGAATTAAATAAAAGAGGTCTTTAAATGCTAACTATGAAGTCAATAAGTAAATAGAAAATACGAGATGTTTACCGATCGCCAATTACTAGCATGATAAACATTATAAGATCGGTGCTTTAGTCCGCTAGTTTATGAGACATAATTTGACTAGCTCGCATTTCTATTTCTTATTTATACAGAGGAGCCAGAACTAGTTGATTGTCACTCCCTTTGATTAGGCTCTGTCTCCTCTTTTTATAGGAGATAAAACAAATGGATATATATAGATTACCATCATGGGTAAAAACGCCTTATGATATGGAACTGTATCATTCTGGTGTTAAAAACATGCGCTGGGGTGAAAGACGTTACCAGTATAAAGATGGTTCCTTGACTCCATTAGGACGTGTTCATTACGGTGTTGGACAAGCACGGGAAAGAGTAGCAACGTTACCAACAGATGTACGTAGTGGACTAAGTAATAATAATTATGGTTCACCAAGAGCTAGTTCTGTTGGTGGCGGATCTGTTGTGGTTCGTAAATCTGGAGCAAATGGTAATATTATAGCAACCAATCAACACGGTTTACAAGGGTATGGACCTAAAAGAACCCAAACATTAAATGAAAAAACAAAAATTAAACCCAAAAGCAGTAGAAATGAAGATGATGATATATTTTCAGTAGATCATGAATCATATAAAGACCCAGATTTACCAAACGTACACGAAAAAATAATGTCTAGAAAACAATTACGAGATGCGGGCGCCACTGCTAGTTATGTAACTTATCGAGATACTAATGATACATTTAGTAATGATAGGCATAGTAGAATGGACGCTAGTAGTTGGGAATCATATGAAAGAGGAAGATCCTATTTAAATAGTAATAGTTTTCATGATTTACAAGATTCTAGAATCGATAGTTTAAGAGCCCAAGAAGTTCGAGCAATAGCATCGGGATATATTGACTCAGCAAGAAATAGTAAATCTTCATCTAAATTATATGCAAGATTACAACAACAGATAGATTCACCAGTAAATGCAGCTGGCATTTCACCATATTTAGATGCCAATGCTAAAAATGATCATCGTTCTAGAATGTTAGATGAATATACAAAAATGTATGAAGATAGTGATTACGTACGGAAAAGACGTAAATAATAAAAGAGGACAAACTAATGACAGATATTTATCATTCAGGCATTAAAGGTCAGAAAAAAGGCGTAAGAAGATACCAGTACCTGAATGGTACTTATACGCGTGAAGGAAATTTAAGGTATCGTCCGCCAAAAGCACGAAATGTACAAAAAGCTTTGGTGTTAGCTGAAGTTGGAATTATTGCTGCGGCTGAAGCTAAAAGTCATATGGTTAGTACAGCATCACCTTCTATAATAGCGGCGGCTAAAACAGCAATTTCAGCAATAAAAGCTAATAGTGTTGCCCTGGGTAAAGCTGTTGTAGAGACAGTATTGAAAGTTCCATCACCAGTTAGAGCTATGGTTTTACCGATATTGGCTATGGGTGCTGGATTTGCTATTGGAAAACTAATAATAGATGGTGCTGATATTGTTGAAAAAATTAAGGATGTACCATGGTCTAAAATTGCAAATACTACTGTTTCTGTAGGATCTTCTGCTGCAGGAATAGCCCTATCTTCTGTAATGGCTAATCCGTTACCAATGGTTGCCGGTGTAACAATAAGTACTTACCTATCGTTAAAAGAAAAGGAGGAGTCATGGTAGTAAGAAGATTGTCCTCTGAATTGTATCATCATGGAATTAAAGGCCAGCGATGGGGTGTAAGACGTTATCAAAATACAGATGGTTCTTTAACTTCTAGAGGACGTCAGCAATATGGAGTTGGTAATGGTAGAAAAACCACAACTGGAAAATCTAAAGGTGTACATCGAAGAGGTGAAGGACTTGGAACGGGTCCTGTTGGAAGATCTGATAAGTATAAAGGTCGTTTGGAAGGACGTTTTACTTCTGAATACAATACTTTTGATCAGAGTAATCGTAAAAAGAAAAATGGTAAAAATTCAAAGTACATCCATAATTACCAATCAATAGGATGTGACTATGATTCGTCTTTGCCACCAAATACTGTAAAATTTGAATACGTTACTATGCCCGATGGTAGTAAAGTTGGAAAGATGAAAGTTAGAAATGAAAAGTCTATAGAAGGATTACTACCTATAATAGACAATATTCAGAATTCATCAGATGTCGGTACTGATGCATTAATAGCTACATTAGAAGCAAAAGGTGAATTAACGTATGATCCCTCTTTAGCTAATTCAGATCTACCATTTTCAGCCTTTACTAATTTAGATTCAAGTGAACAAATAGCACCGGGTACCATATTAGCAAATGGTGAAACACCTAAAGCCGAAGAGGAAGACTTAGAAAAGACAGCATCAACGGTTATTAAAAATTTAGTTAAGAACACAGTTAAGAAAATAATGGACGTATCATTAACAACAAAAGGTGGTGCTGTATATTTAATAGGCAAAAAAATAGTAAAAACTATTATAGGTGATTAAGGAGTTATATTATGGTTGTAAGAAGACTTAACAATAATGAACTTTATCATCATGGTATAAAAGGTCAAAGATGGGGTGTCAGACGTTACCAGAATCCTGATGGATCTTTAACGGATGCTGGTAAAAGGAAAATAGCTAGAAAAATAAAAAATAGCGGTGGATATGATACTGGTTTGATAAGAGTAAATCAATCTACTTATAAAAATAAAGATTTAGTTAGAAAGCACATTTCTAAAGATACTATGGATGAATATGTTAATACTGAAAAAAAGTGGTCTAAAGCGGTTGATAAGTATAATAAGTATTATCCTAATATGAGTAAAGAAAAAGAAAAAGAAATGTGGAATGATATAGATAAATATAATGAGGAGCATGAAAAAATTACTAAAAAAGCAGTTGAAGAATTAGTTGGAAAATATTCAAATAAAAAAGTTAAAGTTTTAAATTCTACTGGTACATATTCTAAGCAAACCGTTGGAGACTTGGTGAGTCAGGCTATATGGAATGTATACATAGAAGATTATAAAAAATAGGGAGTGATCTAGCATGCTAAGCAACGTAGCTACGCCCAAATACTATGCACAGTTTAGGGCACGAGTAGACCGGGGCGAAATACCAGTATGCGAAGAGATTCGGCAAGAAATGGATAGGATTGAGGATCTCATAGATAATCCTGGCGTTTTCTATGATGACGATGCAGTTGAAGGCTGGGTAGCATTTTGTGAGCATGAGTTAACTCTATCCAATGGAGACGACTTGGAGCTATTAGACTCTTTTAAGTTATGGGGTGAACAGATATTTGGCTGGTATTACTTCGTACAAAAAAGGGTCTATGTTAAATCTAGTAGTGGTTCCGGTCACTACAAATTAGTCAAAGAGAAAAAACGACTAATTAACAAACAATATTTGATAGTAGCCAGAGGTGCTGCTAAATCAATGTACGCCGCTTGTATTCAGGCGTATTTTTTAATTTGTGACACTGAGACAACACATCAGATCACGGTTGCCCCTACAATGCCACAGGCAGAAGAGGTTATGTCACCAATAAGAACGGCTATCGCACGCGCGCGAGGACCGTTATTCAAATACTGGACACAAGGTAGTAAGAACAACACTACTGGTAATCCAGCAGCTAGACCACAGATTCAGTCTACTAAATTAGGTATTCAGAACTTTATTACAGGTTCATTACTTGAGGTCAGACCTATGTCTATAAATAAGTTACAGGGTCTTAAAACCAAGATAGCAACTGTTGATGAGTGGTTATCAGGTGATATTCGTGAGGATGTTATAGGTCCTATTGAACAAGGTTGCCAGAAGAACAATGACTATTTAATAGTTGCTACAAGTTCTGAAGGAACAGTTCGTAATGGAGCAGGTGACACAATGAAAATGGAGCTGATTAATATTCTTCGTGATAATTATGACAGCTCAATACACACTTCAATCTGGTATTACAGATTAGATGATGTCAAGGAAGTTAACGATCCCGACATGTGGGAGAAAGCCAATCCTAATATTGGTAAAACTATATCTTATGAGGCATATCAGCTAGATGTTGACAGAGCAGAAAAGGCACCAGCAACTAGAAATGATATTTTAGCTAAGAGATTTGGTATACCAATGGAAGGATACACATATTTTTTCACATATGCCGAGACTAAACCTCATAGGCATCAAGATTATTGGTCGATGCCTTGTGCAATGGGTGCCGACTTATCTCAAGGGGATGACTTTTGTGCATTCACCTTTCTATTTCCACTTAGTAATGGCGCTTTTGGTGTTAAAACTAGAAGTTACATTACAGATCTAACCTTATCCAAATTGCAATCTTCAATGCGAGTCTTATACGACAGTTTTATTAAAGAAGGTAGTCTGATCATCATGGATGGGAATGTACTTAATATGAATGAAGTATATGACGATCTAGATCAGTTTATTTTGGATGCAGATTACGATGTAAGGGCTTTTGGATTTGACCCATATAATGCTAAAGAATTCGTAGCTAGATGGGAACAGGAGAATGGCCCATATGGAATAGAGAAAGTTATTCAGGGTGCACGAACAGAATCCGTACCTCTGGGTGAGATCAAAATTTTAGCCGAAGAGAGATTACTACTCTTTGACGAGGAACTAATGAAATTTGCTATGGGAAATTGCATAACCATAGAAGACACTAATGGAAACCGAAAACTTCTAAAGAAGCGATACGATGAGAAGATCGATAATGTAGCCGCACTTATGGATGCGTGGGTTGCATATAAAGCTAATTTAGATAATTTCGATTAGGAGGAACAGAAATGTCAAAAACTATTAGAGAAGAGCTTAAGGACATGTACAAAGCTAAAGGTGGACAGCAGGCCGATCTCACAAACGATTCTCAGACAATAGCAGGCATGGTTGCAGCTATTAATCGTTATGAGAAAGCTTCTAAAGTTCTGTCACCACTTACTGTTGAGTCAGCAGCTGCAGATTTCGAGATTGATGATCAGCATACACTCGTATCATCTATTCAGGAAGATGTTACTGTTACTGGAAATCAGATAACAGGTAGACTTCTTGAGCAGCTTGAGGGACCTCATGTTGATTATTGGGGACCTGGTTACTTTATAGTACTTCATCTTGATGACATCGATTCTGATGCTACATCTGTACTTTGTGGAATGGATCCTTCACAGGGATCTGGTCTTGTTGAGATCATTAATGACCCGGATAAGGTCGGACTCTTTAAGGTAACATATAAAGATTCACAGATCTTCAAGGTAATTCAGTCTGATGGAACAGTTAAAATGTCTCAGGCATTTAGTCTTGCAGGTCTTACACTCGTACCAGCTGATGAAGAGGAGTAAAATTTCAAAATGGCAGCAAATCCTTTGAACAGGTTCCGTAATGCCTGGAATGCTTTCATGGGTAGAGACCCGACAGAGAAGTATTTGGAATACGGACTTTATGGTGGGAGCTATCAAAGACCCGACCGTACACAATTATCTTATGGTAATGATAAATCTATTATTACCGCGATCTATAATCGTATATCACTTGACGTCTCTCAGATCAGTATGCGTCATGTAAATGTTGATGAGAACAATCAGTATCTGGAAACACGTAAATCTGGATTAAACGATTGCCTAACATTAAGTGCTAATCTCGATCAGACAGGTAGAGCATTTATACAAGATGTAGTCATGTCAATGTTTGATGAAGGATGTGTAGCAGTTGTTCCTACAGACACTGACGTTAATCCAAAGAATACTGATGGTTATGACATACTTTCACTAAGAACTGGAAAGATTGTCGAATGGTTTCCACATCATGTAAAAGTAGAAGTTTACAATGAGAACACCGGAAAGAAAGAAAAAATCCTCTGTGAAAAGAGAAGCACAGCAATCATAGAAAACCCATTCTATGCAATTATGAACGAACCAAACTCTGTTCTCAGAAGACTTATACGTAAACTTGTACTTCTTGATGCTGTTGATGAACAGTCAAGTGCTGGAAAGCTGGACCTTATTATCCAGTTACCATATACAATAAAAGGCGAAACTAGAAGGAAACAGGCCGAAGAAAGAAGAGATAACATTGAAAAGCAGCTTGCAGGATCTAAGTATGGTATTGCTTATGCTGATGCTACTGAGAGAATTACCCAGCTTAATAGACCAATTGAGAATAATCTCATGAAGCAGATTGAGTATCTTACAAACCTACTTTATGGTCAGCTTGGTATTTCAGAAACAATACTTAATGGAACTGCGGATGAGCAGACAATGCTTAACTACTTTAGTAATACTATTGAGCCAATACTTTCAGCTATCGTCGATGAGTTTAAACGTAAATTCCTATCTAAGACGGCTCGTACACAGGGCCAGTCAATAATGTACTTCAGAGAGCCGTTTAAACTCGCTCCAGTTAAGAACATTGCTGAAGTATCAGAGAAGTTTATTACTAACAGAGTTCTTACTTCTAATGAAGTTAGAGGAGTTCTCGGTTATAAGCCAGCTGATGATGCTAATGCGGATCAGTTACTTAATCCAAACATTGATACTATGGAAAATGCTGAAAATGCGGAGCCAGAACCGGATCTTGAGGAACAGTTAGAATGAAAGGAGACGAAATTTCAAAATGGCAGCTTATGATTTCGCAGGCTGGGCTACAAAGAACGATATTCGTTGTGCAGACGGCCGTACCATAAGACGTGATGCTTTTAAGGATGACGATGGAAAGAAAGTCCCTTTAGTATTCAACCATAATCATGAAGAGCCTGAAATGGTTCTTGGTCATGCCATTCTTAGAAATAAGAAAGATGGTGTATGGTGTGAATGCTACTTTAATAATACTGAAAAAGCCAAGATTACCAAGGAGTTAGTCCAGCATGGTGACCTTGGCTCTCTTTCTATTTATGCCAATAAGCTTACACAGACAAAGAATAAAGACGTAGTACATGGAACTATAAGAGAAGTAAGCCTTGTACTAGCTGGTGCAAATCCAGAAGCAACTATTGAGTTTCCTATGTTTATGCATAGTGATGATAGTTACGATTTCAATGAGGAAGAAGCTTTAATAGCTTGTCATATCGAAGGCTTAGAACTATTCCACGGCGATGACCTTGAGGAAGAAGAAAAAGAAGAGATCGAGGAAGTTAAGCAGGAAGAAGAGGAAGCTGAAGAAGAAACAATTGAACATGCCGATTCCGAAAATAAAAAACAGGAGGAAACTAAAGTGGCAGATGAAGCTAAGAAGCCTGAGAATTCAGGAGGAAAAACAATAGGCGAAGTATTCGATACTCTTAACGAGGATCAGAAGACAGCCGTTTATGCAATCATAGGACAGGCCCTTGAAGATGCACAGGGCGGATCTAATAAGGAGGATTCAGACGTGAAACACAATGCATTTGACGTAGATGATCAGTATGAAGGTGGAGAAGTACTTACTCAGGAAGAGATTCAGCAGGTATTTGCTGACGCTAAGAAGTATGGATCACTTAAGGAAGCTTGCATAGCTCATTCTATCGATACAACTGGTATGGATGTAGCTGTTGGACAGCAGACATATGGTTTCAACGATGTTGATATGCTTCTTCCGGAGTACAAGAGTCTCAACAATCCACCTGAGTGGATAAAGAGAAATACTGAGTGGGTTAGTTCAGTTATTGGCGGAGCTAGCAAGACTCCATTCAGCAGAATTAAGTCTCTCTATGCTAACATCACAGAAGATGATGCTAGAGCTAAAGGTTATATGAAGGGCGGCCTTAAGAAAGAGGAAGTATTCACAACTCTTAAGAGAATAACAGGACCTTGCACAATCTATAAAAAGCAGAAGCTTGATCGTGATGATATTCTTGACATCACAGATTTCGACATCGTACCTTGGATCAAGGCTGAGATGGAAGTAATGCTTGACGAGGAACTTGCTAGAGCAATCCTCATCGGTGATGGTAGAGATCCACTTTCAGAGGATAAGATTAAGGAAGATTGCATCAGACCAATCGCTAAGGATGTTCCTCTGTTCAACATTAAGGTTGATGTTGAGGTTGAAGCTGGTGCAACAGGCGCTGAGAAGGCTGACGCAGTTATTGAGGGAATCCTTCGCGCACGTAAGAACTACAAGGGTTCAGGTAATCCTGCTCTTTATACAACAGAGGATTGGCTTACAGAGATGCTCCTTCTTAAGGATGGTATCGGACATAGACTTTATAAGACAGAGGCTGAGCTTGCTACAGCTCTTCGTGTAAGCAAGATCGTTACTGTTGAGGTAATGGAAGGCCAGAAGATCGATTCTAAGGACCTTGTTGGTGTAATTGTTAACATGAAGGACTACAATCTTGGTAACGACAAGAATGCTGCTAAGGGTCTCTTCGATGATTTCGATATCGATTACAACCAGTACAAGTACCTGATCGAGACACGTAGATCTGGAGCACTTGTAAGACCATTCTCAGCTATGACTGTAACAATTTCTACTGTAGCTCAGGCTAATGGCTAAGAATTTCAAAATGGGAGTCAGCTATGAGTAAATTTTATGGAAAAGTAGGCTTTGTCAAGACAACAGAGACTAGTCCAGGAGTATGGATGCCGTCAGAAACAGAGAAGCTATATTATGGCGATATTACTCGTCTTGACCGTAGATGGGATCAGCCCACCGAGGTTAATGACCATCTTACATTAAGCGAAGAAATAAATCTCTTAGCTGACACCTATATTTTGGACAATTTAAGTTATATAAAATGGGTTGAAATTCATGGGGTTAAGTGGAAAGTAAAGACTATAACGCCAGCTTACCCTAGAATCAAACTCACAATAGGGGAGGAATACAATGCCGACGAAGGAGAGACGTCTTCAACTACATGAAGAATTATGTACAATCTTAGGTTCGAGAAATGTGTATTTCCAACCTTCGGGTACCGTTAAAATGAAGTACCCATGTATTCGTTATTCAAGGGATAGAGGAATGCATATAAGAGCTGATAACAAAACATACATATATAGACAAGCTTATCAGATTATGTACATTTCAACAGATCCGGATAATGAAGTAGTTGACAAATTAATTGAGCACTTCAGTGAGATTTCTTATAACCGAAGCTATGTGGCAGACAATCTTAATCATGATGTGCTCGTTCTTTACTATTAAAGGAGAATAAAACTATGGCATTTGCAGCAAAATGGGATGAAGTCGGCAAGCGTTTTTATGAAATAGGTGTCGACAGAGGAATGTTTTATCCACTTACAGAGACATCTCAGGGAAGTGGAACTTATGAGTATAAGAATGGAGAGGCTTGGTCAGGTCTTTCTAACGTAACAAATAAACCTGAGGGTGCAGACGTTAACGACATCTGGGCTGATAACATGAAATATCTCTCTATCAGAGCAGCAGAGAAGTTTGGTGCTACTATTGAATGCTACACATATCCTGATGGATTTAAGGCTTGTAATGGTGAGGAAGAGGTTGTTCCTGGTGTTACAGTATCTGGTCAGACAAGAAAGACTTTCGGTTTTGCTTACAGATCAAGAATTGGTAACGATACAGAATTTGCCGATCATGGTTACAAGATTCACCTCATCTATAATGCAACGGCTTCACCGGTTGAGAAGTCATATGGAACAATCAATGACTCAACAGATGTTGATGCTATGAGCTATGATGTTGAGACTACAGGACTTCAGGTTGGAACTATCAATGGTGTTGAGTATAAGCCAACTTCACACATTGAGATCGATTCTACAAAGGTTGATGCTGCTCTTCTTGCAGCATTTGAAGAGATCCTTTACGGTGTTGAGGGTAGTACACAGCCTTCTATGCCTCTTCCAGCAGAAGTATTTGAGCTGTTTGGTGGAGCAGCAATTCCTTCAATCGAGCTTAATAAGCACTACATCGAGGTTGAGGCTGGTAGCACAGTAACACTTACAGCTACAATTAAGAACTCAACAGAGACTGCTGATTGGGCATCGTCATCTGAAACATATGCAACTGTATCAGGTGGTGTTGTAACTGGTGAGACAGCTGGTACAGCTATTATAACTGCTTCTATTACTGATTCAGGCGTAACATATAACGATACATGTACAGTAAAAGTAAATGCAGCAGGCTAATTGATTAATTATTAAGTTTATGCTAAGGTAATAAGAAAACAAAGGAGGTCTATTATGAGATTGAAAAGAAATTTCAAAATGGGAGTAATCTCTATTGTTCTTCTTATTACCGGAGGCATACTTATAGCATGCGGTAAAAAAGAAGTAACAACTACAGAGCAAACTACAGCGATAACTACGGAAGTTACAACGGAACAATCTATAGATGATGCTGGTATATCTATAGATGGATACTCTTTTCCAATTCCTGAAGACTTCGATTTTAAGAGTCAAGAAGACGATATGTACATTTATATGAATGGCGATACTACATTTTCTGTTTTAACTAGTGGTATTAGTGATGACTATAATAGTATTACCGGAGAATCTTTATATGCACAAATGAAGAAAATCTGGACTCCAGAGGGTTCTACAGAATTGGATTATGGATTTGCTGAAAAAGATGGAATTAAAAAGTGTTTTTATTCTATAGGACTGAAAGCTAATAATGAGACGTTTATACAATACGTAACCTGCTACGTTGTTGATAAAGACAATAAAGCTATAACGATCGTTGTATTTGACAAAGCTACTTCTGAAGACGATGTAAGTAATGTCGTCGATATGACGGAGAAATTTAATAAAGATTTCGAAAAACAAAATTTTTGGCCTGCTGAATAAGCAGGTCTTTTTTATTCAAGAAAGGAAAATAAGATATGTATAAGAAAATTATTAAGTATACAGACTACAACGGCGTTGAACGTAAAGAACCTTTTTACTTTAACCTCGAAGAGTCTGACATTATGAGATACAATTTCTCAGTTAATGGTCCTAATGGATACCAGAGTTATCTTAATAGACTTCTGGCAACTCAGAATACATCAGAAGCTTATGAAATCTTTGAAAAGTTCATCATGGATTCATACGGCGTTAAGTCTGATGATGGTAAGAGATTCATTAAGAACCAGGAAGTGCTTGACGAGTTCAAACAGTCAAGAGCATACAGTGAATTACTTATGGAACTTATTTCAGTTCCCGGAGCAGCTACAGAGTTCTTCAATGGTATTATGCCTCCAGCTCTTTTAGCACAGATGAATGCTAAATTTGCCAATGGTCAGCTTAATATGGATGAGTATGACAAGATGGTATATGGCAATGACAATGAAGCTCCGGACACAGTTGTAAGTGACAATACAAAGAAGGAGAATAAAAATGCCGATAGCGATAGCAATAAATAAGCAAGAGCTATATGACGAAGAAAAGAAAGAGTTTATAGACATTAATCAGGATTACAAACTTGTCTTTGAACATTCTTTAGTTTCAATTTCAAAATGGGAGTCAAAGTGGCATAAACCTTTTCCTTACATTAATGAGAATATGACAATGACACCGGAACAGAGTGTCGACTACATAAAACAGATGACAATTACTAAGGATGTACCAGACATGGTGTACAATTGTTTGTCACAGGACGATCTAAAGAAGATTAATGACTACATAAATGATCCTATGTCTGCTACATCAGTTAAAATGCCCCCATCTAAGAATCCTACAAAGAAGGAAATTCTTACATCGGAGCTTTTATATTATTACATGTTTAAGTTAGGGATACCTAAAGAATGTGAAAAATGGCATATTAATCGTTTAATAAAACTTATTGAGATCTATTGTGCTAAAGAAGGCAATGAAGGCAATAATAAGATGAGTAGAAGTGAACTTATAGCTCGTAATAAAGCAATAAACGCAAGGAATAGAGCTAAGTACAATTCGAAAGGATAAAGGCTATGATTTCTGTTAAACATAAAGGTGATTTTGAGAAGACCGAAAAGTTTCTTAAAAAGAATGTTCATATGAATCTCGATCATTACCTAATAATGTATGGACAGAAAGGGGTAGAAGCTTTGGCTAATGCAACTCCAAGAGATACAGGATTAACTGCTAATTCTTGGAGATATGAGATAAAAAAAGACAAAGTAAAGGGAACCATAACCATAAATTGGATTAACGATAATGTTGTAGATGAATGGTTTAATGTGGCTCTAATGTTACAATATGGTCATGCAACTGGATCTGGATACTGGGTTGAAGGTGTTGATTACATTAACCCAGCACTCAGATCCATTTTTGATGCAATGGCTGAAGAAATATGGCAGGAGGTTAATGGCGCATGAGCACTACAGTTGACAATCGTGTTGTCGAGATGCAGTTTAAAAATGAAGATTTTGAGCGTGGCATTAAGCAGACAATAACCTCCTTGGATGGACTTAAAAAAGCTCTTGAGATCAACACGAATTCATTAGATCTTTCAAGAGTACAAAGAGAAGCAGACAAACTTAATTTGCAAAGAGTAGCTGATGGTGTTGATGCGTTATCTGAGAGATTCTCTAATCTTGGTATAGTTGGCATGTCAGTTCTTAACAATCTGACTAATAAAGCTATAGGATTAGTTGAAAAGATAAGTTCTGCATCTATTGGTCAGATATTAACTGGCGGTAAAGGAAGAGCACAGAAAGTTGCTGATGCTAGATTTAAGCTGGAAGGCTTAATGAGAGACTATGAAGATAGCGCTAAACGAATTGAAGATGTATTTGGTTCTGCTAGTGAAGCAGTTAATGATACGGCTTTTGGACTTGATGAAGCTGTTAATATTTCTGCAATGCTTGTTGGTTCGGGTGTTGATTATGAAAAGACTGCAGAAGGTATCAGTGATCTTGATACTGCTTTAATGGGTATAGCCGGTGCAGCAGCAATGTCTAATTCTTCATTTGAAGATATTGGTAGGATATTTGCACAGGTTAAAACTGCTGGACGATTAATGGGCCAGGATATGATGCAGCTTCAAGGACGAACTATTAATGTTACTGCTGAATTAGCTAAGTATTTGAACATTTCCCAGGCTGAAGTATCAGAAATGGTACACAAAGGTCAGATTGATTTTAATACTTTTGCTGCAGCCATGAATAATTCATTCGGAGCTCAGGCTAAGAAATCAAACGAAACACTTCAGGGTGTGTTATCTAATGTTAGATCGGCCTTATCTAGAATTGGTGAGATATTTTATAGTGGTATCATAGAGAATAAAGATCTTATAGCCTTCTTCGGAGTACTTAAATCTAGACTTAACGATATTAAAAAATCTTTAGAACCTTTGAAGGAGCCATTTGCCAAACTTATTTCATCTTTTTCTAATCTCGGTTCAGCCATATTAAACACAATTAATATTGGTGGAGCACAAGGTTGGAATGGATTCATTAGCTTTATAGCTAATATGTTTGAAAAGATTTCAGGCTTTATAGATGCGATAACCAGCAAGATTGGTAATTTTGCAGAGGAAATGCACCTTAAAGAAGCTGCTGAAGAAGTTAAAGAGACCGTTGAACAGATTGATGAGTCTCTTGAGACTGTGAAAAAAATAGCTAATGAAATATGGTTTGGAGATGAATCTGGTAGAAACCCTTATGGTAATGGACAGACCAGAGTTGATGCTCTTGGTAACATGTACGACCAGGTTCAGACCTATGTAAACGCTATGAAAGAGGCTGACTTCGATATGGAGAAAGCCGATCAGATTTATGCTCAGAATGCAGTAACAACTACTAACGAAGTAACAGATGCTAAGCAAAGAGAGATGGAAGCACGTCTCGGACTTAATAAAGTTAGTGATGAATCTGTTGAAAATGCTGAAAAGACTTCTAAAGCATTCAGTCCTTTAATGACTGTATTTAGCAATCTCATGAAAGGTGTTAGTGCTATAGGAAAAGCCTTTAAGAAAGTATTCTCAGTAAAAGATTTAAAGGCATCTATAGGTATGCTAACATCTAGTTTCGGAAAAGTTGTGTCTGCTATAGGTCTTACAGAAGAGAGAGCTGGTAATTTAGAGTCTTTCTTCACAGGTTTGTTTAGTATTTTCAAAATGGTAGGAGATACTTTGGTAAACCTTGTTAGTGGCGGCTTCGAGATCTTAGCACAAGTACTTCCAACCATAATTAATGGTATTTCAACCTTCATCGGTTTTATTGGAAATGCTATAAATAGCTTTAGAGAGTTTGTTGAGTCAAACAATCTCTTAGTTAGAGCTGGTAGATTCGTTGTAGATACATTTACTAAGGTTACATCTACATTAAAAGAGTTCTTTAGTAAGTTTATCGAATTGCCAGCAGTACAGAAACTTAAAGACGAATTTATTGATATTTATGATAGAGTGGGAGCTCAGTTAATTAAATGGTTTGGAGACGCTAAAGGTGCGCTCGGAGATTTCTTCAGTGTATTTGACGACGCTGATGATACTACAATGAACCGAATCCTTAATACAATTAACGATGCTCTTGAAACAATGATGGGATTGGCCGGAGATGCTAAAGGCCATATCTCAGATTTCTTTGCTAGATTTAAACAAGGTGGAGACCTTGAAAACACGGCTATTTATTTAGGTAAAGTAAATACTGGATATACAAATCTTAAGAAAACAACAGACAGTTTGGCTCATAGTGGAAGTGTCGGCGAATTTGTTGCTAATATGAGTCAGGCGTTTGGAACCAAATCTAAAGAAGGCGTTCTAACAAAAGCTGAAGGTGTTCTGGATAACATGGTCGGATCATTTAAGAAACTCGATCTAGCTAAAATGACACTTATTGGTTTGAGCGGTTCTTTAGTAGCTGCATCACTTTCATTTAGTGTATTTACCATTAGAATCACAGATGCTGTAAAGAATTTCTCAGAATTACCAAAAGCCCTCACTGGTGTATTTAAAAGCATCAGTGGAGCATTTAAGGGCGTTCAAGATTACTTCAAGCGTAAAGGTTTGGCTCAGATAATCACACATGCAGCAATAGCAATCGGCGCAATAGCTTTAGCATTAGCAGGTTTGGCTATTGTTGGAAGTAAGTATGACTTAGATAAACCAACAATCGCTTTGGGCGTTTTAATGGGTCTTATGTCTACAATGGTTATAGTTCTGG
>Ga0310786_10005072_pt1 | contig 18026 bp, 20 predicted proteins | sample AusTroGonzalo_MG_FD_203881 | JGI IMG/M metagenome (GOLD analysis project Ga0310786, IMG submission 203881) | Bovine rumen microbial communities from tropical cattle in Woodstock, Queensland, Australia - Gonzalo_03 (v2) (version 2) | ecosystem: Host-associated > Mammals > Digestive system >... | reverse complement strand
GTGTGCTAGAATCTTGTTGGTTGAATAAGGAAAGGATTTTTTATGCGTAAATTATTATTGGCGTTAGTATCTGTTGTGTCGGTTTTGTTTGTATCAAGTGCACGTGCAGAGTTGCATGTTGATATTGTTGCTGGGGGGGCTGATCCTATATCAATAGCCGTCCAAAAATTTGAAAAGACAGGTAATGTTTCAAATTCTGATGCGAAAATGTTAAGAGAAGTTGTTGAAAATGACTTAAAGCGGACAGGGCTTTTTAGAATTGTAAATCACGATGCTTTCCCTGAATTTGTAAAAATGAACGAAATGCCAAACTTCAAAAGTTGGGATGCAATAAAGACTCAGGCGTTGGTTCAGGCCAGTTTACAACCAGAAGGCAAAGACAGTTATAAATTAGAGTTTTACCTTTGGGATGTTAATGGTCGCGAACAGATAGAAGCACAAAGTTTAATTGCTTCTAAAAAATCTGTACGCCGTCTTGCTCATATTATGGCAGATGCTATTTATGAAAGATTGACCGGTGAAATCGGATATTTTGATACCCAGATAGTATTTATCGCAGAAACAGGTCCTGTCGATAATCGTGTAAAGCGCATGGCGATTATGGACCAAGATGGCTATGGTATGCGTTATTTGTCTGATAAAAAGACTTTCGTTATGTCGCCTCATTTTTCTCCTAATATGTCTACAGTCGTGTTTTTGTCTTACCGTAATGATGACCCAATGGTTTGGGTATTGGATTTGGAAACTGGCGATCAAACTAAACTAGGCAATTTTGGTGGTATGAGTTTTGCTCCACGTTTTTCACCTGATGGTAGACGCGTAGCGTTATCTTTGGTTAAAAACGGAATTACAAATATTTATGAATACGATATTGAAACCAAGGCATTGAAACAATTGACTTTCGGAAATCATATTGATACCAGTCCTTCTTATTCGCCAGATGGTCGTTATATGGCTTTTAATTCTGACAGTTCTGGATCACAACAAATTCATGTTCTTGATTTGAAATCCGGAAAACATAAACGTATAACTTTCGGGGCAGGGCGTTATGCAACACCTGCTTGGTCACCAGATGGGAATTATATCGCGTTCACAAAGATAGCGGACAATACTTTCTATATCGGTATTATGAATCCAGAAGGTCGCCATGAAAAAATATTGGCTGGCGGTTGGTATATGGAAGCGCCTTCTTGGGCACCAGGTTCACGCAGATTGGTTTATTATGAAACAGAAAAAGCCTCTGATGGCGAAGAACGCGTCAGTCATATTCGCAGTGTCGATATAATAGGCCAGAACCTTTATGATATTGAATTGAAAAACGGGGTCAATGGGGTAGAACCAACTTGGTCACCAAAGTTGCCATAATGAAAAAGTTTGCGTTGCTGGTTTGTATATGTTTTATAGGCCAAAATTGTTTGGCTGTACCAGTGCGCGTTTCTTATATTATAGATGGTGATACTTTCATAGGCGATATTTTGTTGGGTGATAAAACAGAAGTTAGTTCTGTTAAGGTACGTTTAAGCAATGTTGATACGCCTGAATTACACGGTGATTGCGAATCTGAAATAAAACGCGCAAATTATGCAAAACAAAGATTGGGCGAATTAATCCCTGTTGGTTCAACGGTGGAAATTAAAAATGTAAAAAATGATAAATATGCAGGACGTATCGATGCAAATGTTTATGATTCTGCAAATCGTGACGTTGGACAGGTTTTGATTAAAGAAAAAGTAGGGCGTGCGTACAGTGGTGGAAAACGTAAGTCCTGGTGCAATTAACAACTGTGACGGTTTATTGCTTCGCTTATTTCTTCCAAAGAAGCCGATGAAGGCAATTCATTTTCAAAATATACATGTGCTGTGCCAGGTTTCATTTTTCCGCGTTTGGGCCAATATAAACCTGTGTCCATCCCAACCGGAGTAATTGGCAATTTCAGATGTGCTGCCAATAATAACAGGCCGCGTTTTAACTTTGGGCGTGCTCCTGGTGCTACACGGGTTCCTTCGGGGAATATTATAAGGGTCATACCGTTCATGACGTTTTTTGTGACTTTTTCAGCCAATATATTCATATTTGTTGCACCTGGTTTACGGTTAACACCGATAAGGCCAATTCTTGCAAAAGCCCACCCGTAAATAGGTATCCATAACAATTCATGTTTTATTATGAAAAAATAATCTGGAACATGTGTTACCAAAATTGCCGCTTCCAAAACAGACATGTGTTTCGCGGCAATAATTGAACGACCATCCAGTCTTTGATTTATGTTGTGTTTGAAAGGGATACCATCTTCATTTGTTGACGGGTAATGTATTTCGTATTTTATACCTGTGATTGTTCTGGCCAAGAATAATACCCCTGCGGCATCTATGAATATGATTTTACGTTCCAGTTTGGATGATATCAGCCCTATTAATAAAAATGGTGTAAACAAGACAAACCAAATAAAAAGAACAACTTTGAATATAATTGTGCGTAACATTTTTAGCTTTCCTTTATTCCAAACAGAGTGACGATATATTTTATGTATTCAATTGTCCATCTTTTTGCGCGTGCCGGGGTTGGCATGCCAGTCAAAGAAGCAGGGCAAGCGATGATATCTGTATCTGGCAATGTGTCGCGCAGTAAATATAGCGCGCGATTCATATGGTCTTCGGTTGTTATAATTACAATGCGATCCAAATTTTTTTCTTTTACTATTTTTTTTATTGCCAGTGTATTTTGATAGGTTGATTTAGAAGCTGATTCTACGTTTACATGTGTGTGATTCGGGATAGCGGTTACCGCCCCAGCACCAATTACATAAAGATTCCCATATTGTAAAGATTCTAATTTTTTTAATGCATAAGGAATACGTCGGACATCACCTGTTAATACAAAAATATTATCATCTTGTCGCAGCGATTGACATCTTGGTGGGGTCATCGATTTGAACATTATTCCGCCAAAAATAAAACAAAATATTAATACCAAAGATGCAGGAATGTATTTTATCATTTTTCTGATAATATCTTAAATGTTGTCTTTTTGGTTATGTATATAGATAATATAACGATTGCGACTGGCAATAAAATTATCGTTAACCAATTCGATGTCGACAAAGATAATGTTGACATTAAACCCACGCGTGCAGAATGTGCTGTGGCCAAAATCATAAATATAATGGGCAACGCACATACAAAACCAATGGTGCAAGCAATTGTACTTATTTTTGCAACTATGATTTGCATTTGCTTTGCGATAAATTTGTCTGTTGCACCGACTTGATTTAATATTTCCAATTCATGTTTATGTAACATTGCAATATTTCTTGATATGTATGACACGCATACACCAATAGATACTAATATTATAGCCAAAATTAATGTTGTTATTGATACAAGTTTCCAGCCTGCATATATTGATGTTTTTAATGCAGCAGTATGGGTTAAAAACTTTGCGTGTTGTGATATTTTTCCCCGCATCAAATTCATATCTGAAGCATTTTTCAATTTTACTTCATACATTATTGGAAGGTATTTGTTTATCTTTGCACCACTAGAAACCCAAGGTTGCAACATATATTCCATTTCGTTTTTAGAAATTTCTTGGATATTATCGAATTTGCTAGCGTTTTCTGTGAAAATCTTTTTTACGGATGTCACATTATCGGGATTAGTAATTTGAACAGTAGCATACTTATCCCATTGGGTGTTCCAACGAACAACGCTGCCCCCCACAGATAGAGCAACACCAAATGCCAGTACAGCCAAGAAAGTCAGGATTGACATGACCGTTGTCATGAATATAGATTGTTCTTTGACCAATGAAAATACAAGTTTGTTTTTTTTCATTATGCTTTTCCGATGTCTTCAAATTGTTTAGAAATTTCTGTGAAATAATTTTGTGGTTGTGGACCTTTCCATTTTCTGGCCAGTGTAGTTGTTGCGTCTTTATCTGTACTTGCACCAGCAAATGTGACATGATGGTTATCAACGGTAATTATCGGGAACTTGTACGCTTCCAATAATTTTTTGTTATGTGTTGCCAATATTATAGTCGTTCCGAACATTTTATTCATCTGAATGAATAATTCCATAAGGCGCGAAGCATTTTCATCGTCTAAGTTTCCTGTCGGTTCGTCTGCTAATAAAATAGAAGGTTGTATAATGATTGCGCGTGCCACAGATACACGTTGTTGTTGTCCGCCACTTAATTCCATAGGATACGTGTCTGCATATTTACCAAGACCGACCCATTCAAGTGTTTTTGTAACCAATTTTTTTATTTTATCACTGTTTACACCACGTACGCGTAACGGCAACGCAACATTATCAAAAACAGTCATATGAGAAATCAATGAATATTCTTGAAAAACGATAGCCATTTTTTGACGTAATTTTGAGATTTCGTCGCGTGATAACTTTTCGCAATCATGTCCAAACAGTTTTATGGTACCGGATGAAGGTTTGTGCAATTGATATATAAGACGCAACAAAGTTGTCTTTCCTGCACCGCTGGCACCAGTTAAAAAATAAAACGCACCACCACTTATGTTAAAGGAAACGTCTGATAAAACGTCATCGCCTTTATCATAATTTGCAGACACGTTCGCAAAAGAGATTGTTGTTTTGCTTTCCATAACGTATTTCATCTTAGTAAAAAAAAGGTTGTCGGGCAAGGTCTTTGTTATAAAATTAAAAATCTCTTTGGAAAAAGGGGCTTGTGTGGTAAAATAATACGTTGTACAGAAGCCAAGGATTTTTACGATGAATAAATATTTAATGGGTTTTATCGCTTTGTGCGTTTTACCAATGTCTGCTGTTGCAGCAGGTGATCGGTCCGGATTTAACAAGAAAACATCTTATTCCAATCAATATTTGCGTCAATATAAACCATATAGTAATAAAAAACAAAACACATATGTTGGTAAGTATTATATGGGATTAAGTGGCGATTTGTCGTTTTTAACATGGAAGAATAAATATTCCGGAACAGAATCTGGCAGCGAAAGTTTCACGTTTAAGCCCGTGATGGGTTTGGATTTGTCTGTTGGGTACAGAATAGATCAGGACTGGCGTATTGATGGTGAATTTGGGTATATGGGTAAGTTTTCTGATACAGAAACAGAAAGCATTTCAGGTTTTCCCGTAGAAAAAACAGAATTTAGTTTGCAAACGTACTATATAGATGCAAATGCATATTATGATATTGCACATGGTTTTTATGTAGGGCTTGGTGCAGGATTGGCAATTGTGGACCTTGATGCTGATCATAGTGCTGTTATGAATGCGTCTGCAACGAATTTGTCGCTGATGGGAGCGGCTATGTTTGGTTGGACATATTCGTTGGATGAGAAAATAGATTTAGATATTCGTTATCGTTTTGCCGTATTTGATGGGGGCGATTTGAATATAGGTGGTGTTAATGTAGATACTGGAATTATTATGAATAATTCATTGTCTGCGGGTATAAAATATCATTTCTAATATATACAAGCAAAAATAAAAATACGGGTTTTTCCAATCCGTATTTTTTTATACCACTGTTATTATTAATAATCCGAGCAGGGCAAAGACTATCGCGCCGACAGTTAATTGCCATGAATATTTTTTCACTATTTGGTTTGCTTGTTCTTGAAAGCGCCAAAGCAAGAACCCTATCAATGCAAATCGTCCTGTTCTGAATATTGCAGACACGCCAAGGAATATAAGCAATGGATATTCTAGGAACCCCGCACATAATGCTAATAATTTATAAGGTATGGGTGTTATCGCTGTGGCGATGATGATTAAAACACCGTACTTTGTGAATAAAGATTTTGTTAATTCGAATTTTTCTACACTTGCAAAATTTTCAATAAGCCACATTCCAACAGTATCGAACAACCAAAGTCCAATCATGTAAGCGATTGCGCCACCAACAATAGAACCGAGTGTCGCTGCTAAAACGATTGGTTTTGCGCGTTTTTTATCGGCCACGATTGCAGGTGTCATGAATACTTCGGGGGGAATAAAAAGAAATACCGATTCGCAAACAGTCATCAAAAACACTATCCATGCGTACCATGGTTGAGATGATTTATCTAAAATCCTGCTTATTATTTTCATGTCGTTCATCATAGATGATTTGTTGGTTTTATTCAACCGTTTAATAATTTGCTTGTGTTTTTTATATACCGGTGTATCATTGCCGCAAAAGGATACCCGTAATTATGATGAAAAAGCAAACGAATTCCAACAGATCTGAAAAAATAGCCAGTAAAGTGCAAACTTTGGTTGCTGAAATTTTACAGCGCAATTTTGCTGATGATAATTTGATAGGTGGGGTGTCTTTGGTTGGTGCCGAATCGCATGGTGGTATGCAGTTTGTAAAAATATTTTTTTATGCACGAGATAATGTGGCAGAAACCCAAAAAAGATTGGATGAAATAACAAAAATGGTGCGATTCGAATTGGCCCAAAAGATAGATCAAAAATATGTTCCTGAAATTCGATTCGTTTATGATGACACATTGGAACGCGCGAACCGAATTGAAGAATTGTTGAATAATATCGATATGTAAAAGATTTGATGTGGGGAAAGGATGAAACAGAGTAATATTAGAAACTTTTCAATTGTTGCACATATTGATCATGGTAAATCAACATTATCAGACAGGTTGATTGAATATACTGGTGGCCTTGAATCGCGTGAAATGAAAGCCCAGGTTCTTGATTCTATGGATATAGAACGTGAACGCGGAATTACTATCAAAGCGCAAACTGTGCGGTTAAATTATAAGGCAAAAAACGGTGAAACCTATCAATTAAATTTGATGGACACACCAGGGCATGTAGACTTTTCTTATGAAGTATCGCGTTCACTGGCTGCATGTGAAGGCGCAATAATTCTTGTAGATGCGACACAGGGGGTGCAGGCGCAAACTTTGGCAAATGCATATCTTGCGCTGGATAATGATTTGGAAATGTTGCCAGTGTTAAACAAGATTGATTTGCCGTCCAGCGATGTTGCCGCAACGCGCGAACAAATCGCAGATGTTATTGGAATGGATGCATCAAACGCGTTGTGTGTTTCGGGAAAAACTGGTGATGGTGTTCCAGAATTATTGGAAGAAATAGTAAATAAATTACCTGCACCAAGTGGTGATGAAAATGCACCGACGCGTGCGTTGTTGGTTGATTCGTGGTATGATTCGTATCTTGGGGTTGTGGTTTTGGTTCGTGTAGTGGATGGAACTCTTTCGCGCGGACAAAAGATAAAGTTTATTGCAACTGGTGCGGAATACGTTGTTGAAAAGGTTGGCTATTTCACACCAAAAATGGAAAATGTTGACAGTCTTTCTACTGGCGAAATTGGGTTCATTATTACTGGTATGAAAACAATTCACGATTGTAAAGTAGGAGACACAATTTGTGATGCTAAAAGCACAGTTGAAATGTTGCCTGGATTTAAGCCTTCGGTACCGGTGGTATTTTCTTCGTTCTTTCCAGTGGAAGCAAATGACTATCCTGACCTGCGTGAAGGTGCTGAAAAATTAGCATTAAATGATGCGTCGTTTGTGTTTACTACGGAAAAATCTTCAGCGCTCGGTTTCGGTTTGCGTTGTGGATTTTTAGGATTGTTGCATATGGAAATTATAAGTGAAAGATTGAATCGTGAATTTAATTTATCGCTTATTAATACTGTCCCCAGTGTGCTTTACAAGATTCATTTACGTGATGGGTCGGTGATAGATTTGGAAAACCCTGCCGATATGCCAGAAGTGACTCGAATCGAATCGATAGAAGAACCATGGGTGCGCGCGACGATAATGATGCCGGATAAATATCTGGGGGCAATTATGGAATTGTGTGCGGCACGTCGTGGGGTTCAAGAAAACATTTCTTATGTCGGGAATCGTGCGGTGTTGGTGTATCAATTACCGTTGTCAGAAATAGTGTTTGATTTTTACGATCGCGTAAAATCTTTGTCTTCGGGATATGCTTCGTTTGATTATGTTTTATACGATTACAGGGCAAGTGATTTAGTAAAAGTTTCTATATTGGTAAATGATGAAAATGTAGAACCTTTGTCTTTCCTTTGTCATCGTGCAGCAGCGGAAAAACGTGGCCGTCAGATTGTTGAAAAACTGAAAGACTTGATACCACGTCATCAATTTAAGATACCGTTGCAGGCTGCTATTGGGGGTAAAATTATTGCGCGTGAAACGATTGCTGCATATCGCAAAGATGTTACCGCGAAATGTTATGGTGGCGATATTACACGTAAAAGAAAATTGTTGGAAAAACAGAAAGAAGGTAAAAAGCGTTTACGTACTTTCGGCAATGTAGAAATCCCACAAAGCGCATTTATTAATGCATTAAAGGTTGGCGAATAAACAAAAGGAAAAATTATGGCACATCAGTTTTTCTTTAATTCATATATACTTGATAGTCTGCCTGCGCCAGAAACAGGTTTTGATGTGGTCCAAGATTTGTCTGAACCAAGATTACGTATGTATATAACACAGCGCGGTGTTAAAAGTTTCTTTGTTCGTAAACGTGTAAACGGTCGTGATAAACGAATCATTATTGGAAAGTATCCAGAAGTAGATATAGAAGAAGCTCGCGCCAAAGTTGTGGAAGTGTTGGACAACGCTGCTAAAAAAATCCCAACCAGAAGAAAAAGATTGTCTTTCAAAAGTTTTGTTGATTTATATCTGGCACAAAAGGTACGTCGCAGCGAATATTCTATGATGAAATTAAAACGTGCGATAAATACTCATTTCAGAGTTTTGTTTGATAAAAATATTCAAGATATAACACAACAAGATTTACAGAATGCCTTGGACAATATAGCAGGCCGTGCAATGGCATTGCGCATGCAAGAATTATTACAAAGTATTTTCAATTATGCGGTTGATATGGGATACAGAAAAGATAACCCAACTGATAGCATAGAAAGAATAACTGTTGTGCGTCGTGAAAGAAAATTAAACAGGGCAGGTGTAAAAAAATTGATATCTGCAATAGATAAAGAAAAAGATATCAATTTGCGTTCTGCGTTTTTAATGCTGATTTATGGTTTTGCACCAAAGACAAAAGTCTTTAAGATGCGCTGGGAAGATTTAGATTTCAATCATGACATGTGGGGCGACATGCCTTTGTCTGACAGGGCGGTGTTGTTGTTGCAAGATTTGCCTCAAGATGGTGAATGGGTTTTCATGGGACGCGGACGTTTTCATTTAATAGATCCGCGTATTGCATGGAAACGTGTTATCAAAAATGCAAATATGCAAAATGTGACAATGGATGATGTTCATAAATTTCTTATGCGTTCGCTTGTTTGGAATCCAGACAAAGACAACTTGCGCAACAATATGAATGATTTATTGGACGAATTATTCGCATAATACATTTTTTGGAAAAGTCAACACTTTGTTATCGTTTGTTATAATTCCTTGACAGTCTTTCCATAAAATGATATTTTGTTGGGGTGAAGGCGCCTGGGTAAAAACGGGCCGATAAGATTAACATAAATAAAGGATATGAAATGTCTACTTTTGAAAAAGTAAAAAAAATCGTATGTGAAAAATTGGGTGTTGATGAATCCAAAGTTACTGAAACTGCATCTTTTGTAAATGATTTGGGCGCAGATTCTTTGGACGTTGTTGAATTTGTTATGGAAGTTGAAAAAGAATTCAACATCACAATTCCTGATGAAGAAGCAACAAAATTGACAACTGTTGGTGATGCAGTTAAATATATTGAAGCTCATGCGAAATAATCATGGGTAGATAACAGGATTATAATGATAATGTCGCTGATTGGCGGCATTATTTTTTTATGTCGTTGATTTAGTGAACTTTTTGTTGTATGATTTGCCCGACATATTGTAAAAAAGGATATTTTATGAAAAGAGTTGTTATTACTGGTATGGGAATTGTTTCGCCTGTTGGAACTGGAATTGAATATGCATGGAAAAGTTTATTGGAAGGAAAAAGCGGTATCCGTAAAGTAACCGAATTTGATGTTTCTGATATTTCGTCTCAAATTGCAGGTGCACCAGTACGCGGAACAAATCCTGGTGAATATAATCCTGATTCTGTGATTGATCCACGTGAACAACGCAAAATGGAAAAAACAATTATGTATGCATTGGTTGCGGCAAGCGAAGCAATTAAAGATGCAGGGTTGGAAGATTATACTGGTAATAAAGAAAGAATAGGTGTTTCTGTTGGCAGTGGTGTTGGTGGTTTGTCTACCATATCAGATACTGATTCAGAAATAATTAAAAATGGTGCCAAATTCGTAAGTCCATTTTTTGTTCCCAAATCAATTATAAATATGCCGGCAGGATATATATCTATTAAGTATGGTTTTGGTGGACCGAATATTGCGATGTCAACTGCATGTGCGACAGGTGCTCACTCAATCGGTGAAGGGGCCGAAATTGTCAGACGCGGTGATGCAGATATTATGATTTGCGGTGGTTCTGAATCTGCAGTGTGCAAATTGGGCATGGCTGGATTTGCAGCAATGCGTGCGTTAAGTACACGAAACGATGATCCTGAACATGCATCACGTCCATGGGATAAAGACAGAGATGGTTTCGTTGTTGCCGAAGGTGCTGGTATTTTAGTTTTGGAAGAATACGAACATGCTGTTAAACGCGGTGCAAAGATTTATGCAGAAGTTGCGGGTTTTGGAATGTCTGCGGATGCACATCATATAACTGCACCTGCACCAAACGGCGAAGGTGGTAAACGTGCTATGCTGATTGCGTTGGAAAAATCAGGCTTGAAACCAGAAGATATTGATTATGTAAACGCACATGGAACTTCAACTGGTTTGGGCGATTTGGGCGAATTGGTTGCAGTTAAAGAATTGTTTGGTAATGGAAATACATGCATGTCTTCGACTAAATCTATGACGGGACATTTGTTAGGTGCAGCAGGTGCAATCGAAGCGATCTTTTCTGCGCTGGCGATTCGTGATAATATTGTGCCACCAACAATCAATTTGGAAAATCCTATTGATGAAGTTGGCGATTTCAACTTGGTTCCAAACAAAGCACAAAAACGTGAAGTTAATGCAGCGTTAAGTAATTCTTTTGGATTCGGTGGAACAAACGCATCTTTGATTCTGAAAAGGGTTAAATAATAATGTTATTAGAATGGGCTAAAATAGAATATAAATTGAGTGCGGTACAGGAAATGTATTCTATGCTAGAGTCTGTGTATAACATTGCTTGTGCAGAGGCTGTGAAATTTAATTGGGATAAAGTTCCTGAATTTGATAGGGCGCATTATAAAAAAGTGTTTAGTATGGTATATAATGGTGCGTGCCCGATAAAAAGCATCCCAATAAAAGACGAAGTGCTTAAACGTGAATTATGGGAATATGCACGTTGTTATACAATTTCAGATATGAATAATAATTTAGCGTACACTTATTTGGTTGGCAAAAACCGCTTTCCAAAAACAGTGCTTTCAGATAGAACCAAGAATGCTTTGGGTTTACATGTTGGTGATTTATCTGGCGTAAAATTGCAAGATAATTTCTTGTCGAAAGTTTTGAGTGTTCTGTTGTTTGATATTGCGTTTCCTGACAACAAAATAAATTTCAATCATGTTTCAGAAATTGTTCGTATGCGTTTGTTTAATGACAGTAGAAATATGATTAATCGTAATGGTGAAACCTATGAACTGTACAATAAAGATGGTGCACCGATTTTATATGTAAAACCTGCAAAGACTTTCTTTACAAGACGTGATACGGTAAATATAAAATATCCGCGTGGCGGAATCAAAATTTTTGATAAGCCAAGTATAGAGGAACGTCAGTGGCTGTTGACCAATTTGTCAGAACGATATAATGCGAAATGTAAATAAAGCAGAGTTAAATAATGGCATATGATATAAATTGGTTCGAAGATAATATGAAGCCTGTTTTAGTAAATGGTTTGGGTGACTGCAGTGCGTGTTGTTTGCGAAATTTAGATAAAGCATTATTTTGTGAAAAATTAACATGTTTTGATGAAGCTAGTTGTTCTTTCGTTTTTTGGGACACAAAAAATCCTGGTCGATATCGTGAACTTTTAATGGGCTTGCCATCAAAAGATATGACGGACTGGTTTTGTAAAACGCCCATGGGTCGTGCGAGAAAAATCACAGCTAATATAATAAATAAAGCGTTGCAAAATCAGAAACAACATGTAAAATAGATTTGTTTTTCGGGGCATAGCTCAGTCTGGTAGAGCGCTACGTTCGGGACGTAGAGGTCGCAGGTTCGAATCTTGTTGCCCCGACCACACACAATAAAATATGGCGGGTCATATTTTATTGTGTGTGTTGGGTACACAGATTGGATACATCACATTGCATTGCGATGTTTTGGTTCGACAACAAGTAGGTTTTGCAAACGAAGTGCAGCAAAACTGTTACGGTTGCCCCGCAGGCAAGAATTGCCGAGGGAATCTTGTTGCCCCGACCAAATATATAAGGATTTTTTATGATTTCAAATAATGAAAATATTAAGCAAGGCGTTGGTGTTTGGTTGTTTAATCCTTCTGGTCAGGTTTTGATGGGCTTGCGTTTATCAAAACATGGATTTAATACTTGGTCTGCACCTGGTGGCAAACCAGAAGCAAACGAAGTTTTGACAGATACAGCAATTCGTGAAACTTTTGAAGAAACAGGCATTGTGTTGAAACCCAATATGTTAAGATTTCTTGCCACTACAGATGACGTTTATCCAGATTCACATTATTTGACAACCCATTATCGTGTTGACAATGTTTTGTCTGTTCCAAAAGTCATGGAACCGAACAAGTGTAAAGAGTGGCGCTGGTTTGATGTAAATAAATTGCCAAAAAATTTGTTTTTGTCGGCACAAAATTTGTTGAAACAAAAAGTTTTCGGGGTGTAGCGCAGCCTGGTAGCGCGTTTGTCTGGGGGGCAAAAGGTCGCGGGTTCGAACCCCGCCACTCCGACCACGCTTTTATTTTATTGTTTTTAGAAAAACATTGTTTATAATCTTTCATCATGAAAATATTATCAAAGCGAAAGTTGAAAAATATCAAAGATTGGGTAAAGTTTATTCTGGCAATCGGCTGTGTTGTCGTGTTTGTCGTATTCTTTGTCTTTAATGTTTGGTCGCCGATTCGCAAACCTGTCAGTGTGGTTGTTCCACGTGGTGCTTCTGTGACGGGAATGACAAATTACCTTTATAAAAATCATGTTATAAAATCTAAAGATTTATTCTATTTTTCAATTCGTCTTAACGGTGGAAAGATTCAAGCTGGTGAATACGATATTCCGCGTGGGGCAGGGGTTTGGACTGTCGCTTCCATGTTGGCCAAAGGAAAAATCGCAACAACAACAGTTACTATTCCCGAAGGTATGACAGTTATACAAATAAAAAACTTGCTGATGAACGTGCAGTATTTAACAGGTGATGTTGATTGTGATACTGATTCCCCTGTGTGTGATTTGCACGATGGTGATATCTTTCCGGACACTTACCGAATCGCACGCGGAACATCGCGTTTGTCTGTTCTTGAATTAGCACGCAAAAAGATGATAGAGGTAAAACAATCTTTTTCCAATGCAAAGTATCCGGAACCATTGAAAAACTGGGAAGAGGTTATGATTTTGGCTTCTATTGTACAAAAGGAAACACCGCAAAAACGTGAAATGCCTATTGTCGCCAGTGTCTATCTTAATCGTTTGAATATTAATATGCGCCTTCAAGCAGACCCAACAGTCGTTTATGCTTTGACTAATTCAGAAGGAGATATGCATGGCGAACCGTTGTTGTCTGGACATTTGAAAATAGACAGCCCTTATAATACATATATGCATAATGGGTTGCCACCACATCCAATTGCTAATGTTGGGCGAGATGCAATTCGTGGCGTTCTTAAACCTGCGCATACAAAATATCTTTTCTTTGTCGCCGATGGGCGTGGCGGACATAAGTTTTCCAAAGACTATGCTGAACATCAAAAGCATCACAATGCGTGGCGCGAAATAAAAAAAGAATTAAGTAAATAAAAAAGCGCAAAATTGTTTTGCGCAAGATGGTCGCAATTATATCATTTTTTTTACCTTTTGACAAGAAATCTATTTTCTTGTTAATGGCTTTTGGGTGTGAGATAATATTCTTGTCAGGAAAATAACCTGAGTTAAGTTTAACCGAGAGAAAGGATTAAAAAATGAAAAAAATTGCTTTAACTTCTTTATTGGCTGTATTTGCTGTTTCTGGTGCACATGCTGCAAATGTAATTGATGGCAACCCATTATATATGCCAAAGGCAGGTCATTTTTACAGTGTAACAGCATTGGGATCACATTCTGACGGTTTTTCTAAATGGACAATGAATGAAGATTTTGGTTATGGTATTACAGATAAATTGGCTGTTAATGTCACCACATCTGTTGTTGATGAACGTTCCTTTAATAAATGGAGCTGGGATGAAATGGCTTTTGGTGCTAAACTGCGTGCATTAGATTTGGGACCATGGAAAGTCGATTTGGTTGGTGCATATGAAGTCGATCCTTTCTGGGGCGATCATGAACCTTGGTTGGATAAAGATTATACAAATTATACTTGGACAGCAGGTGTCCGTGGTGGTTATGCTGGTGCAAACTGGACGATCGCAGGGCATGCTTTGTTCAATTATAAAAACACGGAATCTTTTAACTGGAACGATGAAGGCGCGCATTTCTGGAACTTGGGTGTTGATGCTCAATATGCGTTTGCTCGTCGCTGGGCCGTGTTGGCTGGTGTTGAATATACCGGATTCACAGATTCTTGGGCTCATAATGCTGGTTCTTGGACTGGAGAATTGGGTGTTAACTTTAATATCGACCCAACAAAATTCATTGGCTTGTATGCAACCAGTGGTTTGCAACACAAGGCTAACAGCAGTGATTGGAAAATTGAAGACGGATTTGGTTTTGGTGCTAAATTTGGTATTGATTTCTAATTCATCAGAACAAGAAATAAAACCCGACCGATTGGTCGGGTTTTTATTATATCTATTTGTTTTGACATAAAAGTTTCTTTGTCATGTGGCGATTGCGTAAAAGTATAGATTTTTAGCGGTTTTCATAAAGAAAAGACCGATATTTTCCTTGACAATTTGCGGGTTGAGGTTATAATATGCTTGCTTTCCGTGTAATGAAGGAAAGTAAGAAACACAGAAAACCGCAATCTTTGCGAGATTTATAATCGGGTGCAATGCGCCAGAAATAAGTCTGCTTGCGGGTTTCGTATGGAAAAAAAAGAGAATAAAAAACAAAGAGAATTTGAATGCCAACAGTAAATCAACTGATTCGGAAACCACGTAAAAAAGTTGCAGTAAAATCTACTGCTCCTGATATGATGTCGAATCCTCAAAAACGCGGTGTTTGCACACGTGTTTACACAACTACACCTAAAAAGCCTAACTCTGCTCAACGTAAAGTTGCTCGTGTTAAATTGGCTAATGGTCATGAAGTAACAGCTTATATTCCAGGCGAAGGTCACAACCTTCAGGAACACAGTGTTGTTATGATTCGTGGTGGTCGTGTAAAGGACTTGCCAGGTGTTAAATATCACATTATTCGTGGTGTCCTTGATACAAAAGGCGTCGAAAGCAGAAAACAAGGTCGTTCTCTGTATGGCGCAAAAGGTAAAAAATAATACACATCGGTAAAACGGTTGTGAGTAATTTGGGAAACCAAGTGAAGAAACAAAAAGGAAAATAAATATGTCAAGACGTAAAGCTGCAACAAAACGCGAAATCTTGCCAGATTCTAAATATCACAATCTGGTTGTTGCAAAATGTATTAATGTTGTTATGTGGGATGGTAAAAAAGAAGTTGCTGAAAACATAGTTTATGGTGCAATGGAAAAATTGAAAACTATCGCAAAAGACAAAGATGAATTAACAACTTTCTTGGAAGCCGTTGATGCTTTGAAACCATCTGTGGAAGTAAAAGGTCGTCGCGTTGGTGGTGCTACTTACCAAGTTCCAGTAGAAGTTCGCAAAGAACGTCAACAAACGCTGGCATTGCGCTGGTTGATTATGTTCGCAAGAAAACGTGGCGAACGTTCTATGGAAGAAAGATTGTTTGCAGAATTGCGTGATGCGCTGAATGGTCAAGGTGGCGCATTCAAAAAGAAATTGGATACACACAGAATGGCAGAAGCTAATAAGGCATTTGCACATTTCCGTTGGTAATATTAATAGAGAAATAAGGAAAGACACATGTCAGTTGGAAAAACCGCATCTTTGGATATGTACCGCAATATTGGAATTATGGCCCATATTGACGCAGGTAAAACAACTACTTCTGAACGTATTTTGTTTTACACAGGTAAAACATATAAAATTGGTGAAGTGCACGATGGTGCTGCAACAATGGACTGGATGGTTCAAGAACAAGAACGTGGTATTACAATTACTTCTGCTGCGACAACTTGTTTCTGGCGCGACCATCGTATCAATTTGATTGATACCCCAGGACACGTTGACTTTACAATGGAAGTAGAACGTTCTTTGCGTGTTTTGGACGGTGCTGTTGCTGTATTTGAATCTGTGTCTGGTGTGCAACCACAAACAGAAACAGTATGGCGTCAGGCAGATCGTTACAATGTTCCACGTATTTGCTTTATTAATAAAATGGACAGAACTGGTGCAAACTTCTTCCGTTGTGTTGAAATGATTCGTGAAAGATTGGGTGCTAATCCATTGGTTGTTAATTTCCCAATCGGTGAAGAACAAGACTTTAAGGGTGTTGTTGACGTCGTCGAAATGAAAGGTATCATTTGGGAAGATGAAAATGGTTCTCATCCAAAAACCGAACCAATCCCAGAAGATTTGAAAGCAAAAGCAGAAGAATTGCACAATAAATTGATTGAAGAAGTTGTCACATTAGACGACGCAATCATGGAAGAATATATGGAAGGCAAAATCCCAGATACAGCGACTATTAAAAAATTGTTGCGCAAGGGAACAATTGCTCAAAACTTCGTTCCAGTGTTGTGTGGAACTGCATTTAAGAACAAAGGTGTTCAACCATTGTTGGATGCTATCGTAGATTATTTGCCATCACCATTGGATATTCCTGCTATCAAGGGAACAAAGATGGATGGCGAAACAGAAGCCCAGCGTCATGCTGATCCAAAAGAACCTTTCAGTGCTTTGGCATTTAAGGTTGCGAATGACCCATTCGTTGGAAACTTGATGTTTATCCGTATTTATTCTGGTAAATTGACTTCTGGTTCTTATATCTATAACTCTAATCGTGATAAACGTGAACGCGTTGGTCGTATGTTGTTGATGCATGCAAATGCACGTGAAGAAATCAAAGAAGCGTCCGCGGGTGATATTATCACTTTGGTTGGTATGAAAGAAACTATTACTGGTGACACTTTGTGCGATGAATCAAATCCAATTATTTTGGAATCAATTCACGTTCCAGAACCAGTTATTTCTATCGCAGTTGAACCAAAAACAAAGGCTGATATTGAAAAGATGTCTTTGGGCTTGCAAGCTTTGGCAAAAGAAGATCCTTCTTTCCGCGTATCTGTAGACGAAGAATCTGGCCAAACAATTTTGGCAGGTGTTGGTGAATTGCATTTGGAAATTTTGGTTGATCGTTTGTTGCGTGAATTCAAGGTAGATGTTAATGTTGGTGAACCACGCATCGCATATCGTGAAACTTTCCGCAAACCAGTTTTGGAAGAATACACACACAAAAAACAATCTGGTGGTTCTGGTCAGTACGCTCAGGTAAAAATCCAATTTGAACCATTGGAACCAGGTGCTGGGTATGAATTTGAAAACAAGATTGTTGGTGGTGCAATTCCAAAAGAATACATCCCAGGTGTAGAAAAAGGTTTGAAGATAGCTCAACAGACAGGTGTTTTGATTGGCTATCCAACAGTAGATTTCAAGGCCACATTGGTAGATGGTAAATATCACGAAGTTGACTCTAATGTGTTATGCTTTGAAATTGCGGCGCGTGCTTGCTTCCGCGAAGCGATGAAGAAAGCAGCACCAAAATTATTGGA
>Ga0310786_10005071_pt1 | contig 18026 bp, 21 predicted proteins | sample AusTroGonzalo_MG_FD_203881 | JGI IMG/M metagenome (GOLD analysis project Ga0310786, IMG submission 203881) | Bovine rumen microbial communities from tropical cattle in Woodstock, Queensland, Australia - Gonzalo_03 (v2) (version 2) | ecosystem: Host-associated > Mammals > Digestive system >... | reverse complement strand
AAGATCAGGAGTGCAGCAAGCAATGAGCAGAACAGTCAAAGCGGACAAACTGGCTGATGCCGTGAACGAGATCCTGAAGGCCTACGGCGACCATGTCACGGCAGGCATGAAGGAAGCGGTGAAGAAGATCGCAAACGAGGCCAAGCGGGAAACCAGGAATGCTTCCCCGAAGCGAACCGGGAAATACCGCAAAGGCTGGGCGGTCAAGGACACATCGACAAGGCTGTCAGCAGAGGCCATAGTGCACAACAGGACCAGCTACCAGCTGACGCATCTGCTCGAAAAAGGCCATGCACTGCGGCGTGGCGGCAGGACCATCGGGCATGTGAAAGCATTCCCGCATATCGGACCGGCAGAGGAAAGAGCAGTCAAGAATTTTGAGAAGGCGGTGGAGAAGCTTGCAGAAGGATGAAATCATCAAGGGAATATGTGAAGAGTTGGTCAAGGATGACCTGATTGTGGGCTTCAGATACGACCATTTTGAGCAGTCTGAAGCAGTCGAGCCGCCTTTTGCTGTGTATCGCCGTGTGGCGCCAGACAACTTCAGCGCAGACGGCATAGTGTATCACCGGGGGGACAACGTGGACTTCGAGATCTACGCATCCGACCCGGATGAAATGATAAATATCATGGCAGCCGCAGAGGAAGCCATGACAGATGCAGGCTTGTATTTTGCTATCGCCGCTGATACCGCCTACATCGAATCAGAGGACTTTTATGAAACCCTCTACGAACTGTAGACCAAGCGGCGAGAAAGGAGCATATCATGGGAAATAAAGTTAAGTACAACCTGAAGAATGTGCACTGGGCACCCGTGTCATTCTCCAGCAACGGCGCTCCCATCTTCGGAGAGCCGAAGGCATGGCCCGGAGCGGTCAGCCTGTCCCTTGATGCCAGCGGTGACGCTACTGTCTTCTATGCAGACGGCATCAAGTACTATGTCCTGAACAACAACAACGGGTATGAGGGCGACTTCGAGAGCGCACTGATCCCTGCAGACTTCAGAAAGCATGCACTCGGAGATATCGAGGACAGCAACGGCGTACTGGTCGAGAATGCTGACGCACAGAGCGGCCGCTTCGCCCTGATGTTCGAGTTTGACGGCGATGTCAAGCAGGTGCGCCATGTTCTGTACAACTGCACCGCAACCCGTCCGCAGATCAGCGGCCAGACGAAGGAAGAGGCTGTCGAGGTACAGACCGAGTCCATCACGATCAATGCTGCCACCGTGTACTTCGCAGGCATCGGCAAGAACGTGGTGAAGTCCAAGACCGACGACAACACCACCGACGCAACCTACAACGCATGGTTCAGTGCTGTGTATGTGCCCGGCACTTCCACCAGCGCTGTGGCCATTGACGGCCCTGACACCGTAGCAGATGGTGAGACGATCACCCTGACGGCTACCACGACACCTGCAGGCGGCACTGTTACCTGGTCTTCGAACGACGAATCAGTGGCGACCGTTGTGAGTGGCGTAGTCACCGGCGTAGATCCTGGCTCTTGTGTCATCATGGCACAGCTGTCCACGGATGCTTCCGTGTTTGCCACCAAGGTAGTCACGGTTACGGCGTAAAACAATTTTATCCGGGGCGGTCAGATGGCCGTCCCGGCTTTTGAACATTATGGAGGAGAAGAGGACATGGAAAGAGAGATCACGATCGGCGAAAAGAAGATCCCGATGCGGGCAACGGCAGCCACTGCATTGAGATATCGGGAAGTATTCAAGGAAGACCTGCTGGCGCGGCTTGATATCGCCCGTAAGGATATGCACAGCTACGGAAACATTGAACTGTATGAGCGCCTGGCCTACATCATGGCAGCATCGGCAGAGAAGAAGGACATGAGCAAGCTGTCTTCTGCCGACTTTGATGAATGGCTGGACGGCTTTGAGTTTGTAGATATGATCGAAGCCGGCATAGATATCATGAATCTATACTACGGCAACAAAGAAACCACCGCAAACGCAAAAAAAAAGGCAGACGGACAGAGCGGGAAATAACGACCGCCCTGTTTGTCCTTCGTGCGCTCCAGGCGGGGCTGACCATCGCGGATCTGGACAACCTGGATGAAGGCATGGTCATGGATATCATCACGGAAGCAGGAAATGACCGCTGTGAGTATCGGGAACTGGCGGCACAAGGAGATTTTGACAGGTTTTAAGCTATGGCAGACAGAATTAAGGGAATTACTATTGACATAAATGGTAATACAACAAAACTTCAGGAGTCCCTGAAGAATGTCAACAATACGCTCAAAACAACTACGAGCGACCTGAAAGACATTAATAAGCTTCTGAAACTCGACCCCACGAACACGGAACTGCTGAAGCAGAAGCAGCAGGCGCTTGCAGCTGCCATCAAGGCGACCGAGGAAAAGATCCTTCAAGAGAAGCGTGCGCTGGAACTGATGAAAGAATCCAACGCTACCGGCAAGGTGACGGAAGAGCAGAAAGCCCTTGAGCGCGAGATCATTGATAACCAGCAGAGCCTGAAAAAGCTTGAAGATGAGTTTTATGACTTCGGAAACATCGGCACCAAGAGTGCGAAGAGCATCAAGGAGCAGATGTCCGAAGTCAGCAACAAAATGAAAGAAGTCGGTGACAAGATCACGGCGGTCGGGAAGACCTTGTCTACCACCGTGACCCTGCCCATCGTGGCAGCAGGCACCATGGCTGTGAAGAGCTTCGCAGAGGTCGATAAGACCATGCAGCTGACCAACAAGACCATGGGCAACACAGCCGAACAGGCTGAACTGCTGAACGATGCCATGAAGGATGCCGCCAGCAACTCGGTCTTCGGAATGTCCGAAGCGGCACAGGCCACGCTGAACTTTGCACGGGCAGGCTTGAGCGCTGAAGAAGCCGCTGCAGCACTGGCTCCGGCAATGAATCTGGCAGCAGGTGAAGGCGGGGAGCTTGCAACTGTATCGGCAGGCCTTGTGGCCACTATCAATGGCTTCGGCGATGCCTTCGAGAACACCGAGCAGTATGCGGATATATTCGCGGCTGCTTGTAATAATAGCGCCCTTGAGATCAATGCTCTTGTCAGCTCCATGAGCATCGCGGCGCCGGTATTCAAGGCAGCAGGCTACGATGTCAAGGATGCGTCCCTCTATATGGGCGTGATGGCGAATGCCGGCATAGATGCCAACACGGCAGCCACGGCTCTGAAGACAGGCCTGGCACGCTTGGCGAAGCCCAGCAAGGAAGCGGCAGTTTCCATGAAGGAACTGGGCATCAATATCTTTGACGCAGACGGCAACATGAAGGACAGCATCACCGTCCAGCGTGAGCTTCACAATGCCTTTGCACAGCTATCCGCACAGGAACAGCTGGCGGCGGCTTCTGCTATCTTCGGCAAGAACCAGATGAGCAACTGGCTGGCACTGATCAGCACGGCCCCGGAAGAGGTCATGACGCTGTCTGCAGCGTTGAATGACTGCGCCGGCACCACCGATGAGATGGCAGAGGCCATGATGAGCGGCGTGGGCGGTTCCCTGGAGAAGCTGAAGAGCAGCCTGGATGTGTTGAGCACTTCCTTCGGTGAGCTGATCGGCACGGCTCTGCTGCCGGTAATCGAAAAAATACAAGAGTTTATTGACTGGTTGAACAGTCTCGATGAGGAAACCAAGACCACCATCGTGCAGGTGGCTGCCATCGTCGCAGCTGTCGGTCCTCTTTTGATCATCATCGGGCAGATCGCCACCGGCGTGGGTGCCCTGATCAATGTCATCAGTAAGGTCAGCACGGCCATCGCTACCATGCCGCCACAGGTCATGGCAGTGGTCGCTGTGATCGCGGTCCTCACGGCTGCTTATGTCGGCCTTGAGAGTGCCATGAACAAGATGGACGAAGAGAACAAGCGTCTGTCTGACAGCACCAACAGGCTGAACGCAGAGCAGAAGGCACTGGTGGACAGCGCCAACGCTGTCATCGACACCAGCCGGAAGAGCGCAGAAGCCCGCAACGCTGACCGCACGGCAATGGCTGGACAGCAGGCACTTGTGGGCAAGCTGACCAACGAGCTGCGCGGCTATGTGGATGCGAACGGCAACGTGGTGACAGAATCCGGGCGTGTGCGTGATATCGTCAACGAGCTGAACACGATCATGCCGGAGCTGAATCTGGCCTATGACGAACAGACCAACGCGATCAGCATGACAGCGGATGAGGTCGAGCGCTACACAGAAGCCCTGCTCCGGCAGGCAGAAGCGGCGGCCATCCAGGAACAGCTGACCGAGATCATGAAGGAGCGCATCGAGATCGAGCAGCAGATGGCCACCATGGAAGATGAGGTGGCTGCTGCCGAACAGCGTGCCACGGATGCCGCCCTGGCATACCACGAAGCAGAGGCGAACCTGAAGGACATCTCCGAGCTGACCAACCAGGAATACCAGGCACAGCAGGAGAACCTGGAAGCCCTGCGACAGGCACAGATGGATGCGGCTGTGGAATGCTCTGCGGCCACAAGTCCTTATTATGAGATGCAGACCCGTCTGCAGGAACTGGGCAACGAGCAGGACTACCTGACCGAGAAGATCGGGACCAGCTCCGCAGCTATGGGACAGGGTGCGAATGCGGCCCTTGAGGCGGCTGCAGGCTATGACGAGGCGGCAGATGCCATCTCTGAAAGCTGGGCATCCATGATCGAGTCCACAACGAAGAGCATCACCGGGCAGATCAAGATTTTTGACGAATACACGGCACAGACTTCCAAGAGTAAAGAAGAGATCCTGAAGAACATGCAGGAACAGGTGGCAGGGCTGCAGAACTGGTCGCAGAATCTGCAGGATCTGTCCCGGAAGGGCGTGTCGGAAGGTATGCTGCAGGAACTGGCCAAGATGGGGCCGGATGGCGCAGCGTATGTGCAGGCCTTCAACCAGATGAGCGCTGCAGAGCTTGCCAACGCTTCCAAGATGTTCGAGGAAGCCCTGGCGATCCCCGGCGAGACGCTTGTCATGGTCGAGGAGAACTACCGGCAGTTAGGTGAGAAGGAATACGAAGCTTACAACAGCGCACTGGAAAACGGCGTCACGGTCCAGCACCAGAAGACCATGGACAGCTGGAAGAAGGTCGGCGAAGGCGTACCGAGCGGAGTGGTCAAGGCCATTGAGGATCACGAGAAAGATGTGACCGATGCCGTGCAGACCATGTCCGAGGACATGCAGGAAGAGTTTCAGACGGACAACCAGATGCACAGCCCGTCGAAAGTGTACGAAGACTTCGGCATCAACATCATCGAAGGCCTTGTGCAGGGCATTGACAACAATATCAGGCAGGCCGAGTCGATTATTGCAGAGCTTGGCAGGACTATGCAGGAAACTGCAGCACTGACTATGGACCGTGATGTCTGGTATGAATACGGCATCGGCATCGGTGAGGCCCTTGTGGACGGTCTGAATGCAATGCTTCCGGCTGTGCAGGCAGCGGCTGCATCACTGGCAGCGGCGGCAAACAGTGCGGCGGGAGCGGCAGGCAGTGTCGGCGCCGGTGGTGGTGGCAGATCGGCAGCAGGCGGCGGCAATTCCCTGCAGTCTATCGGCCCCGAGATCCCTGACCTGGGCAATTATAACGGCCTGCAGAATAACACCTTCAACAACGGCGCAACAACGCAGAGCGCCGGCAACAACGTGACAAACAACACACCCATCAACATCGAGGTGTATGCGACAGACGCACAGAACCCTGCAGAGATCGCGCAGGCAGTGGCTGACAGCGTCAGCAACGAGGTCGGGAGGTTGAGATCGGCATGGTATTAGGCAGACAGCACATCATCATAGCGGGGCGTGACCTGGCTGATTTTGGTGTATATATCAGCGGAAATGGCACCTACAATGCCCCGGCGCGGGATGTCAAGAGCGTGGCCATCCCCGGAAGGAACGGGGATCTGACACTGGACAACGGGCGCTTCAAAAATGTCACGGTGAAATATCCCGCCTTTATCGTGGAAGACTTCGGGCGCAATATTGACGCCCTGCGGGACTTCCTGGGCACCCTTCGGGGGTATTCCAGACTGGAGGACACCTATCACCCGGACGAGTACCGCATGGCAAGGGTGAACGGAGCCTTCACAGCCAAGCCGGTGGACAAGCTGGTGGCTGGAAAGTTTGACCTGTCCTTCGACTGCATGCCACAGAGGTGGCTGAAGAGCGGCGAAGCGATCATTGACGGCGCCGGCTCTTTTGGTATGGCTACTTCCTTTAGCGTGCTGAACCCTACCGAGCAGGACGCCCTGCCGACCATCAAGCTGACGATGGACTCGAACTGCACCAAGGTGGTCTTTAACATCAACGATGTGCAGTTTACAATCAATGCCCCGAGCGTGCTGCAGCCCATCCTGATCGACTGTGAGATGCAGAACGTGTACGGAGAGACAGATCAGGCGAACCTGAACAGCTACCTGGTGTTGGATGATGGCGTCTTCCCGGTGCTGAAGCCCGGGGTGAACACGATCAGCTTCACGCCATACCCGCAGGCTGGGTACTGGATCGGTGGCTGTATGGTTGATATTTATCCGAGGTGGTGGTGTTTATGATCCCTACATTATATGCTGCAGATGAATCATATTTTACCAGTAACGGCCTGGGCAAGCTGACCGATGCCATCTCGTGCATCGTCACGGAAGAGCGGAACGGCCCCTATGAGCTTGAGATGACTTACCCGGAGACGGGCATCCATGCTTCCGAGATCGACATGAACATGTTTATCTATGCGAAGCCTGCCGTGTTCGGGACAGAACAGATATTCAGGATCTACAAGATCACCAAGCCGCTGAACAAGCAATTCAAAGTCTATGCCCAGCACATCAGCTATGATCTGGCCTATGCGACCGTGCTGCCGTGCTCCGGCGTGTCTGCCAGTGATGCACTGTCATCCATGGCCACCCATGCCACGAACATCGGGGACTTCACGACCTGGTCAGATGTGTCCACATCGTCCCTGTTCACAGTAGATGAGCCGGCATCCTTCCGCAACTGGATCGGGGGCAGGCAGAACAGCATCCTTGATGTCTATGGCGGTGAGCTGGAATGGGATAACTTCACCGTGAAGCTGTGGGCGCATCGCGGCACAGATCGCGGCCTGCGTCTGCTCTATGGCAAGAACATCCAGGACATCACCCAGGAGCAGGACAACGACTACACCATCACCGGCGTGACACCGTACCTGATCGACGCAGAGGAGAAGTGCCTGACACTGCCGGAAGTGACGATCTGGGCACAGCGTGGGCATGTTGACGGGACATACAGAGACAAAGCGCTCGACGTGTCCAGCATGGTCGATGAGGGTGCCATCCGGGATGCGAACCCGAGCGACACCGAAGCACAGATCGAGACGAAACTGATCAATGCGATGCGGACAGCTGCCACGGCCTATGTCACGGCGAACCTTGAGAGCGTGCCGGATGCCGCCATTGAGGTCAGCTTCATTGACCTGGGGAGCACGGAAGAATACAAGGACTGGAAGGCACTGTTTGAACAGGCCGCCATCTGTGACACCGTCACCATCTTCTTTGAGCGCTTCGGGATCGCCACGCAGGCCAAGATCATCAAGACGGAATACAATGTGCTGTTGGATCGCTTCGAGAAGCTGACCATCGGCAAGGCCCGCACCAACCTGGCACAGAACATCGTGGACATCCAGCGGAACAACCAGGACGCACAGGAAGCCACGAAGCGGCAGACATCGGCCATTATCAACAATATCGACATCAAGCTGGAAGATCTGGGCGATGAGATCGAGCAGACAGCACAGAACCTTCAGCAGGCAATTGATGATGCCTCTGACCTGATCACGGGGCAGGAAGGCGGCTATGTGGTCATCGACAGAGACGCGAATGGCAAGCCGTATCAGATCCTGATCATGAATACCGCAAGTAAACAAACAGCCACGAAGGTGTGGCGGTGGAATCAGGCGGGGCTTGGATATTCCAGCAACGGTTACAACGGGACATACTCTACGGCCATCACTGCCAACGGTGCCATCGTGGCTGACTTCATCACCACGGGCAACTTGTCGGCATCCCTGATCACGGCCGGCATCCTGAATGCGTCGCTGATCACAGCGGGCATCTTGTCTGACGATGCCGGGAAGAACTGGTGGAACATGTCGAGCGGCGCCTTCTCGTTTTGTAATGGGAATATGTTCTACACGCTGGCAGATGGGGACTTCATTCAGCTGAATAATAACTTGAGCCTGCGGCTGAATGGCATCCCGCTGGCAGGAATAAATTATACATCATTCAGCGTGCAGACGGGCGTCACAGGAGTAGCGGTGGGCGCGGATGTGCTGCGAATGCCGTATCTGACTTTTGCTCATGTCAGAATATCCATAGATGCTAATAAGTCGCTGCCTGATGAGACGGTTGTTATTTGGGATCTTCCGCCTATAGATACTACTTTTGAATCATATAGGTGGATCGTATTCCAGCGAGTCTATCCTGATGCAGGAGCGGCTGCGGAGATGCAGTTATTGAACTATGGATACTACCACACGACCATCCTGAACAACGGCGGCGCTATTAGTGGAGGCAGCGGAAGCAATGGCAGACAGTATAACATTGATCTGCTCTATAAATCATTACCCACATAAAGGAGGATAACAATGATCACACAGAGTATCAACTTAAATCTCATCCCCGGCGCAGTACCGCCCCGGATCAAGGTCAGCCAGTACGACTTCGGCAGCAGGACGCTGCAGTTTACGCTGTTTAACGGCACCAGCCCCTTCACGACTGCCAGCTTGACAGCGCGGATCCAGGGCACCAAGCCTGACAACAAGGGCTTCAGCTATGACGCCACCTACAATGCCGGCGTGGTGACGGCAGATGTGACCCGTCAGATGACCGCCTGTGCAGGTGCTGTGATCTGTGAGCTGGTCATTGTGGACGGCAGCAACAACGAGCTGGGCACCGGGAACTTCATCCTGGATGTGGAAGCAGCGGCACTGTCAGAAGACACCGACATCAGTGAAACCGAGATCCCTGCCATCATCGACGCTGCAGAGGCTAACGCAGAAAGAGCAGAAGCGGCAGCAGAATTGGCTGAAGCAGCCAGCGCACATGCTCCGTATATCGGGGATAATGAACACTGGTATGTGTGGGACAGCGATGACGAGCAGTATGTAGACAGTGGTGTTGATGCAAAGGGTGATGATGGTGCCACGATCGTAAGTGTGGAGAAGACCAGCACATCGGGATATATTGATACGTACACCATCACCATGAGCGATGGAACCACCAGCACGTTCACAGTGACGAACGGAACCAGCACCCTGCCGGGTGGCGGGACAAAAGGTCAAGTGCTGACGAAGAAGTCAGGCACGACGGGAGATGCTGACTGGAGCAGCGACCTTGAAGAAGGAATGGAATCCCTCATTGATTCCACCGTGGGCTGGACGGGGAAGAATCTGCTTGAGAATAATGCAACTACAACTACCACAAATGGCATTACATTTACCGTGAATTCTGATGGATCTGTGACCGTCAGCACGGGAGCGGGTGGCGCTACTGCTGATACATTTTTAACGATGCATTTAATATCAACAGGGACAACACTTGTGGATGGAACGCTTGATGGGAAGAATGTCGTTTTGTCTGGCTGTCCTAGTGGTGGCAGTACTTCTACATATTGGTTACAGTTTTATAACTATGGCGGAGTAAATACCGCAAGAGATTTTGGCGAGGGGTCGGGTGCCTTTACCGTTGATTTAGACCCTGTTCCAAATAATAGCAATATCGCAATAATTATCAAGTCTGGACAGATATTAACTACTCCAATTACTTTCTATCCCATGATTCGCCTTGCCACGGTCACCGATTCCACCTACGAACCCTACCACAAGAGCGTGGAGGAGTGCCTTGAGGAAAAGATCGGATGGGGTGATGTCAGCGGCGATGTGCAGAAAAATATGTTGCCATTCCGTATGACAGACAAGGAAGACAGCGGAATCACTTTTCGGCAGATGTCTGACGGAACCGTGAAAGTATGGGGAACAGCAACTGCAAATACAGGCTGTGTTATTTGCCAGTTTTATGATTGGAATAATAAAAAACTGATAGATGATCCCGCTGTTGGAAAATCCGTTGTGTTATCCGGGGCACCAGCAAATGCTTCAGCAAGCACGTTTTATTTGAACTATTATCATTATAATGGAACAAACAATATAAGCGATTACGGAAATGGAACAATTCCTTTTACGCCATCCGACAATATCGCATCTGGTCCAAAGCATGTACAGATAAGCGTAATAAATGGAGCTAACCTTGGCACAGAGCAGAATCCGACCATATTCAAGCCCATGATCCGCTTGGCAAGCGTCGAAGATCCTACCTATGCGCCGTATGTGCCGAGCAACAGCGAATTATACAATAAAAGAATAAAAACGGGCACAGTAACGGGAACAACTGGCGCAGGAGCGGGAGCATTAAGGCTTGGAAATCTTGATGACTCAAGCACAATTATACTGGAAGCACATACTAAATCATTAAAAAATAGCAATCCCTTAATGTGTGTCCCGTACACTAATGAGTATGGGCACTGGTATGTTAAGGTTTGCACAAATGATTTTTCTGCGGCGTTATCAACCGATGTAACTGTAATTTATTCATACATAGAAAAATAACACAATCCCCCACGGGGGAGGGAGTATGGAAAAAGTAATCATCCCACTCCCGTGGCGCGGGGGCTTGCGGCAGGACGAGGAGGATAAAACAAAATGGAAAATGTCATTGTTGCACTGATCACTGGCGGCTTATCACTGTTTGGCGTGGTGTTCTCGAATGTAATGAGCGGCCGCAAAATCGAGCAGAAGCTGACCACTGATCAGGCCGTGACCAAGACGAACATCGAGAATATCAACGCAAAGATCAGCGACCTGACGGAAGAGGTGCGCAAACATAATTCCTTCGCGGATCGGATCACCCGCCTTGAGGTCGAAGTGGAGGCCCTGCGGAATGCAAAAAAAGGCGCTTGAATTTTCAAAAATCATCCTGGTGGTGGTGGCTTTGGCCACCATTGCCATCGTGGTGGCATCCTTCGTGCTGATGTGGCGCACGATGGACTTGTCCCCGCTGTCTTACATCATCACGGGCATCTTTGCAGAGCTGGCCAGTGCGACCGGCTTCTACTACTGGAAGGCCCGCGCCGAAAACATCATCAAGCTGCGGGCCGCCTTCGGTGAGCAGCTGACGATCAGCGAGGACTTCACGGAGATCCCCGAAGGAAAGAAGGAAGGAGGTGCGATGGGATGAGCACATACTCAAAGCTGTGCACGGACATAGTTGACTTCGGCACCAAGAACAGCAACACACGGACGGAGCTGATCACGAAGATCACCATCCACCACATGGCAGGCGTGTCCACTGGCAAGAATTGTGCTACTGCCCACAAGAACGGGAACGTGGCATCGGCCAACTATTACGTGGGCAACGGTGGCGATATATGCGGCGGCGTGTCAGAAGATAGGCGTGCGTGGACATCGTCAAGCCCCTGGAATGACCAGCGTGCCATCACAATCGAGTGCTCCAACAGCTTTGTGGGGGATCCGTGGCCGGTATCGGATGCGGCGTACAACTCCACCATCAAGCTCTGTGCGGATATCTGCACACGGTATGGCATCACGCCGCGATACACAGGCAACAAGGATGGAAGCTTGACCCTGCACTGCTTTTATGCGGCTACCGCATGCGTGCCGGAATACACAGAAGTGCTAACACGATGTGGTTGGGTGCCGATGTCAGACATCAGGATCGGCGACAAGATCGCATGTGCCGACCTCGACAACATGAGGATCACTTTTGAGGGCGTATACGATAAAGTGGAACCTCGTGAGCAGGATGTATACGAGAACCACGGACTGATCGCAACAAAAGATCACAGGCTGGTCTATCGTGGGCAGTATTCATCTAACTGGAGAATTGAAACCTTCGGGAACCTGCTGCAGAAAAAGCACGGTGTTTTTATTCCTGTTGCCGGTCAAGCAGACATGCCGGGGCTGGATCTGTCCGACGATATGATCCGATTTTATGTAGCAACACAGGCTGATGGGCACTATATGTATGAGAAGCGGCAGGACGGAAGCCTTGCATATTATGGGCTGGAATATCATCTGAAGAAAGAGCGGAAAATTGAACGCATCAAAGAGATCCTGACAAAGATCGGGATGCAGTGGAAAGAAAACATCAAATCAAACGGCAGCGTCAGCATCCGCATCTATAACGACGGTAAGAACATCGTGGATGATATCTGCGAAAAATATCTGAATGAAAAGCGGTTCACCTGGGAATGGCTGAACATGAACAAGCAACAGGCCGCGCTTTTCCTTGATGAGCTTCTTCTGTGGGATGGGTGCATCGCCGGCAAAAAGTATTCATCGAACGAGCCAGAGAACCTGGACATTGTGAGCGCCATCGCTGCCCTGAATAATGTCGGGTGCCGCGTAAAGGAAAAGGATGTTGCCTTCCGTGATGATCCGTACATCACACTGGGCGAAGAAACCAGGCGCCTTGCAAAGATATGCAAGAAGCCCGAAAACCGTGTCACCTGCGTGTCGGTCAACACCGGGATTATACTTGTGAGGCAGAATGGGCGCATCATGATCATCGGTAACTGTCCCGGCCCTACGTGGAAGGACTACCACACGAGCGGAAAGGTGGAGCGTGACATCATCGCAGCGATGAATAAGCGGCCCACGCCGTCACCCGAGCCGCAAAACGATGAGGAACGCATCTGGGACTTCCTGCTGGCGAAGATCGGCAACGAGTACGGCGTGGCAGGCATGATGGGCAATCTGCAGGCAGAGAGCGGCTTGCGACCGAACAATCTGCAGAACACCTTTGAGAAGTCACTGGGCATGACAGACGAGCAGTACACGGCAGCAGTGGACATCGGGGCGTATACCAACTTTGCAGCCGACCGTGCCGGATATGGGCTGGCGCAGTGGACGTCCGAAGGTAGGAAGAATGGCCTGCTGAACATGAAGAAGAACAAGGGCTGCTCTATTGGCGACCTTCAGCTGCAGCTGGACTGGCTGTGGCAGGAATTGAGCACAAGCTACAAGACTACCTTGCAGGGCTTACGGACAGCCACCACTGTCTATGATGCCAGCACCATCGTGCTCACGCAGTTTGAGCGGCCCAAAGATCAGAGCGAAGCCGTAAAGCAGAAGAGGGCAAGCTATGGGCAGTACTTCTACGACAAGTATGCTACCGGCGTGCAGCCGACCCCGTCCCCGTCTGTGCCGTACATCGTGCGGATCACTGCCGATGAGCTGAACGTCAGGGAAGGCCCCGGCACGAATTACCCCATAGTTATGACTGTGCATCGTGGTGAAGCCTTCACCATCGTCCAGCAGCAAGACAACTGGGGCTTTTTGAAGTCAGGCGTGGGCTGGATCTGCCTTGACTATACAGAAAGAGTATAAGGAGGGACAAAATATGGATAGCAATGTTTTAATGATCGGACTGGTGGCTGTGGCCATCTTCACAAGCTTGACGACCGAGGCGGTCAAAAAGATCCTGGATGAACTCAAGATCAAGTACAGTGCCAACATTCTGGCAGCAGTCGTGGCCGTGATCCTGACGGCAGGGGCAAGCGTTGGATATATCATCTATGCGAGCATCGAGGTCACACCGCAGGTGATCGTCAGCATCGTGGCGCTGGTCTTCCTGGCATTCCTGTGTGCCACGGTCGGCTATGACAAAGTGATCCAGGCCATCGAGCAGCTGAAGAAGCTGGCGAAGATAGAGCCATGACAGCGCTGCTTGAAAAGCTGTTTTTGATGCTCGTGGGTGTGGGCCTGTTGGCCTTCGTGTACTACCTGGACGCCCACGACGACCGAGACTGACAGCATCATCCGTGCCATCGTGTTCTCCATATTGCGGGAGGCCTTCGGAGAGATCCGGGGGCCTTCTGCATTCATGGGGGATGCGTGCCCCCTTCCATTTTTGGTGGGACAACGTGGGGCAGATTTGGGGCAGATTTTTTGAAAAATGACCTTTTTTCACGAAAAAACAGCTTTCATTTTGTGACGCGGGGAAAAAGAAAAACCCTTGAAATCAAGGGCTTTTCAGCGGTACTTCGGGATTGTTTGGGAAGTGCAGGAAGGGGGACTTGAACCCCATGAGAAAACGCGCAAAAACCGCATAAACATTGATATGTTTTTCGCTTTTGGGGCTGTGGTGGGGCAGACTATGAAAAAAGCCCTGAAATCTGCCCTGCCATGGCTGTTTTCGCGGCATCCATCTCCATGGCATGCTGGTAAACCGTCTTCATGATGTTGTCTGTACGCCAGCCGCCAGCCTCTTGGATCTGCTTGTCCGTGAAGCCCTTCATGTGCATGTACGATGCGAAGAAGTGCCGGAGCTTGTGGATGGAGAAGCGGGGGATCCCCAGACGGTCCTGCAGGATGTAGAGGTGCTTCGTCAGGCTCTGCGGCTTGCCTTTGTAGATGAAGCCCTGCTGCCGGATCAGATCGGCCAGCTCCTGGGGGATCAAGACATCCCTGGTGCTGTCTGTGGTCTTCGGTGCCTTCAGGACATACTCATCACCCTCACCCAACACGATGGCCTTGGTGATGTGCAGGGTGCAGCCGTCCAGATCGGACACGGTCAGGGCGCACAGCTCTGACAGACGCAGACCGAGCGATGCCAGGGCATAGGGTACCTCATAAGCTGTGCCCTTTACGGCGGCGAAGATGGCCTTCACATCGTCCTCTGTGGGGATGTATGGCAGCTTCTTTTCCTTCTGGGGAAGTCGTGGCTGCCGGATGTCCAGATCTGCAGACTTCAGCACTGCCATCACGAAGGAAGACCAGTTTTTCACCGTCTTCGGCGTTTTCTGTCCGCTGATGTCATTGACCACCTTCTGCACCTGGATGGCCGTGATCCCTGGCAGACGGGTTGCCTTGAAGTCTTCCGGCAGGCCCTTCAGTATGATGTGATACCCGCGAATCGTGGCCGGTGACAGCACGTTATTCTTGGCATTGATATAAGCTTCTGCAGCATCCTGGAATGTCTGGTTAGGACATGACGAAGCAGGGCGTGTGTACTGTCTCGTGATCAGCACCTGCGCCTCTGCCTGTGTCGGCTTCTCATCGACCGTGACCGTGTAGCGGTGGCCGTCTACGGTCTGCCGGATGCGCCACTTGTTGCCATGTTTTTCAATTGTCATGATTGAACCACCTCCACAAGCTGCTGAAACACTTCACCACAGGCCATAGCATCAGCAAGAGCACGGTGTGATCCTGCCTGCTGGATGCGGAAATAATCACACAGATCTGACAGGGTGTGCCCGTCAATGTCGCTCTTTTTAATCTTTTTTCGTGACTGCTCAAGCGTGTCAATGTATTTGTGCTTCTGCTCAAGGATCCTGCAGCCGGAATAGTAGATAAATTTTAAGTCAAATTCAAGGTTGTGTGCCGTAATGATGGGGCAATCCAGGAAGGCCTCAAAGGATGGCAGCACCTGGCTGATCGTGGGGGCATCCTTGACCATATCATCTGTGATGTGGTGGATCGCCACAGCTTCGGCAGGGATCGGCTTGCCCGGATTGATCAGAGTGCTGAATGTCTCAATGGCGTGCCCTTCCTGGAACTTTACGGCAGACAGCTCCACAATGCGATCCTGGCTGGGGGTCAGGCCTGTTGTCTCCACATCTATGGCAATATAACTGCGGTAGTCACCCTTCGGCGTGATGTTGGATAATGTCGGCAGCTCAAAGCCGCTCTGCCTGCTGCGCTTTTCATCAGAGAGCGTGATGGGGAAGGCTGTGATCCTGTTGAGGGCTGCTGCCTTTTCATCTTCACGGCGGCGCTCTTCGGCTTCACGCTGTCGGTTACGTTCGGCAGCTTCTGCCATACTGGCGGCACACTTCGAGCAGTAATTGCTGCTGTCAAAATCCTCAAAAACAAGAACTTTACCACACAATCTGCACTTGCCTATAAGTTTACGGGCCATAACAATCACCTCCTTCTCTGTGGGCTTCAACTTCGATCAGCTGAACATTGTCCTTTTCAAAATCCTCGTTCAAAATGTGATACATGGCGTGTTTGTACGCCTTCATGCTCTCTTCATAAGTCAATTTGCTGTCAATGTAGACAGTAAAGCCGCCCAGGCAAGGCGTAACGGCTTCATGAATACCTTCGGGCAGCTCTGTCATATAAACATATACTTCCATCGTCAACACCTCCCTTTTAGTGATAGGGGAAGCATAAATCTTTTACTGTCCCATAAAACGGGTCAACATAACATCACCCGTCAGGATTGGTCTGCTTGAGCCTGTTCAGCAGGTCTGCTGCCATCTGCAGGTCTTCGGGCTTGCAATCCTTTGCAGCATCGAACAGGAGCCGCATGTCCTTATCCTCGAAAAGCTTCTGTGCCATCTCTGCAGCGCTGTCCTTTTGGTAGTATCCCATTGACGGATCATCTGTCCAGCCCATGAGATAAGCAGGAGTGGTCTGCAGAACAGGGGCAAGCTTGTCAATGATCGTAGTGGGCACTTTCTCAATCTCTGCTGATTCGTAGCGATAGACAGTGGCGCGGGATACTCCAAGAGCATCAGCCACATCGTTCACGGAGATCCCCAGCTGCTCCCGCCTGTTTTTGATTCGTTCATAGATCGTTTTTTCGTCCATAACCACACCTCCCATTAGCCTATATTATATATCATTTACGAAACAAAACAACCCCCATTACAAAAAATATTTCGCAAAAATGCAAAAAAATGATTGACATGTTTTGTCAACCTGTGGTATCGTGAAGATGTCGCAGAAATGCGAAAACAAAAACGGCAGGAAAGGAGGTCAGAGATGAACACAGCGAAGTTAAAAGGCAAGATGAGGGAGAAGGAAATCACCCAGGAAGAGATGGCGAAAAGGCTCGGAATTGCCTTGAGTACAATGAATCGCAAGCTGCAGAGCAGTGAAGATGGCGATAGTTTCACAGTGGGAGAAGCGAACAGGATTTTTCACATCCTGGGGCTGTCCACCGATGAGGCTATGGCTATTTTTTTTGCTGACGCTGTCGCATAAGCGAAAAGGAAGGGAGAACGATGGCATGAACATCTGGAAGGCAGTGAGCATCAGAGCGGTGCGAAAGGATCTATCAATTGCGGACATCGAGAGAAAAGCCAACATCGCTAACGGCACGATCGGAGGATGGCGAAAAGGCCGCCCTTATGCTGACACACTTCGGAAAGTCGCTGATGTGCTCGGATGCACAGTAAACGAGCTGCAGGACGAAGCGGGAAAGGAGGACGCATGAACGAACTGGTCTATATCAAACGCAATGACGCATTCACTGACAGCATGGTTATAGCAGACGCAACCGGGAACCAGCACAGATCTGTTGTGGCACTTATCAAGAAACATCAGGAGAGCTTGGAGCGCTTCGGGCGAATTGAGTTTTGCGATTTGAAATCGAAAAACCCCCAGGGTGGCAGACCCGTCAAGATTTGTCCGCTGAATGAACTGCAGGCCACGCTTCTGATCACATTCCTGGATAACACCGACAAGGTGGTGGACTTCAAGACCGAGCTGGTGCGTCAGTTTTACGCAATGCGCAAGATACTGGCAGAACGACAGACGGCTGTCTGGTTGGAAACACGGCAGCAGGGTGCTCTGATCAGACGCGAAGAGACAGACATCATCAAGAAACTTGTGGAATATGCGAAGGCACAGGGAAGCGGCCATGCTGACATGCTCTACATGACATACACGAAGCTGGCAAACAAGATGGCAGGGATCACCAGCAGGGACACAGCCACCACCATGCAGCTGAATGACTTGTCAACCATGGAGCGACTGATCGCCAAGGTGGTGCTGGATGGCATGGCAGAGGGTAAGCACTACAAGGACATTTACAAGGACAGCAAGAAGAGGCTGGAAACGGTCAAAGGTTGGCTGTGTGTGGCATGACACCACAAAGAACCCCGCAAGGAGGTGACAAGATGCCGCGAGTGCGACTTCAGAAAGCAGAGAACACAGCAAGGGCCTTTTCGGATCGCGTGCGTGGCGAACTGGCAAGGCAGAG
>Ga0310786_10005069_pt1 | contig 18031 bp, 13 predicted proteins | sample AusTroGonzalo_MG_FD_203881 | JGI IMG/M metagenome (GOLD analysis project Ga0310786, IMG submission 203881) | Bovine rumen microbial communities from tropical cattle in Woodstock, Queensland, Australia - Gonzalo_03 (v2) (version 2) | ecosystem: Host-associated > Mammals > Digestive system >... | reverse complement strand
GCATCAGTGGTGTTGTCGATGCCGACACTGACGTCGATGGTCTTCAGGGCGGAACCTGTGATGTTGTTGATCTCACTCTGCAGGAAGGAGCTGAGGGCGGAGTTCATGGAGAAACCGGCAGTGCTGCCGTCGGCCAGATACATGCCGGTGGTAAGCATCGTGACGGCAATCTTACCACGTTCTTCCGTCGACAAGGTAGAGAGCTCACTGTTGACGGCATTGTCTTCAGGCGCCTCAATGATGAACTCCAGTCCCATGTCATTGAGGGTCTTGGTGATGACCACGCCACAGTCGAAAGACACGTTCCTGCCTATACCGCTATCGTCGGTCACGTTGGCCTTGGTGCGCTCTGTTGCCGTGATGTTCAGCCGTGGATTCATAGGATCGCCAGTAAACTCCACATAACTGCCGTTCTTGATGGTGAAGGTCTTCAGCGGGATGACAGGCAGTGAATATTTCATCTCACCACTGGTGAGAGTGTAACGGCCTGTCAGTTTGATACCCTCGGAGTCGTATTTCAGGCGCAGGTCACCACCACCAGTCAGGTCGGCGTAGTTGGTCTGTTCCGGGTTGAGGTCACAGACAAAGTGGGCTCCTTCCGACACACCGATGGTGAGGTCGACATTGAGGCTTGATGGGGCCGGTCGCGTGATGACAACCTGCGTGGAGTCGCTGAAATCGGTGAACTTCACCAGTTCGTCAAGACGGTTGTCGGTGGAGAGCGGGGAGTCGAGCAAGAGATAGGTCATATCCGTGGAACCCAGCACATCGAGCCGGCCACGCATATTGATCCCGTCCAACGGACCTTGTATGCGAGCCGCGAAATTGACATAAGCCTTACCCCAGGCGATGGATTTGGTCTCCTGCTTGGCATTGATGAGCAGCAGGTTACGGGCCCGTATCCGCAAGTCGGTCATGATCTTGTCGGTGTTGGAGAAATCAATGCTGCCCATCATGTTCAGCGGCTCGTCGTTGTAGGCATAGAGTCCGTAGTTCTCTATCAGCAGTTTGCTGCCTACGATGCGCAAGGGGTCACTGTCCAGACGCATACGGATGCCATAGGGGATGCTGACGAAGTGAGCCGAGTCGACGTACAGCTCACCGTTGATATCGGGATGTGCGGTGGTGCCCCGGATGGTCATGTTACCCTCGGCATAGCCGTCGAGACCGAAGAGCTGGTCTGGCACAAAGCCGTTGACGAGCGACAGGGGCATGCGCGTTATGTCGAAGGTGGCATCGATCAGTCCCTCGCCTTCGTTCAGATAGGTGCCGCTGAGCAGTCCGAACTCCTCGTCGTCGAGCAGCAGACGGGCTTCGATGGTGTGGGCGTTGTTCTCATTCTGCAGATAGACGAACTCGGAACTGAGGTTGCCGATGGGTGCTCCCTCGTAGGTCATACGTGCCACAGCCATATCGGAAGCAATGGAGATGTGCTCATTTTGATCCATGAGGATATGGTAGTCGCCATCAAGCTTTCCGGTGATGTGGGGGAGATAGGGTATCACGGAAGTCCACTCGCCCAGGTCGATGCGGTGGAGGCTGACGGTGAGATCCTGCAGCATCGTGGAGTCCTGGTGTTCGGTATAGATCTTCATACCTGTCTCATCGTCGGCGATAAGGTCTACCTTCGCCTGAATCTTCTTGTTCTTGTTGAGGAAGATATAGTTGTCTTTGTTCAGGTTGAACTCCTTATAGCCGATGGTCGGCCTGTCGGGCATGAGTCTGAAGCGCAGGCCCTCGTCCTCCATCTCTGCCGTCGCACCTAACCTGATGCCCATACGGCCTTTCTCATCGAAATAGCGCAGACCTGCCAAGGCACCGTGCTGATGGATATGGCCGTCGATGAGGGCATTGAACACGAACTGCGGATTCCGCTTGTTGTTGCGTACCTGTCCCTGATAGGTCAGACGGTCGCCTTTCTGTGTGAGGTTCAGGTGGATGGTATCGATGCGGAGACTGTCGTAGTTCAGGGAGTAGATATGGCTCTTACCGTTGATGCCTGTTTCTGCCGAGGTGTTCAAGTCGATGCTCATCTCCTTGAAGTCTATGCCGATAGCTCGCAGCATATTGGCCACGGGGTTGTCACGCTTACTCTCCAAGTGCAGCCGTAGGGTAGGCAACAGGGCCTTGATGGCCGGCTGGTCGATGACTTTCTTATTAAACTGGCCCATGACGGAGTCGGTGAGCACGGTGATCTGGCTGAGCAGTCGCTCATAGCCACCATCGGCATCGAACTTGAGGATGAAGTCGCCGCTCTGCACTTGGGCGTAGGTTGTGTCAGGATTGGTCTTCAACAGGATGTCTACGTCGCCAGGACTGTAGGTCTTGTGGGCGTCCTTCACATAAACACCGCCTAACATTCCACTGACATAGTGGGTCTGCTTCATATCGGAGCTGATCTTCAGACTGCCGTGGGTGCCGATGGTCAGCGGTCTGTCTGTGAGACGCATCTTGTAGAGGTCGGCCTTGGTGAAGTCGCTGTTGATAGTGCCTTCAATCTTTTTGGAATTAAGCAGCATGTCTACACCGATGCTGCCTTCCAGAATATTATTATGCCCTGTGATATTGGCTTGGCCGCGTCCGTCCTGCAGGTTGATGTCGGCTGTCAGGTTGTCAAGGTTCCATTGTCCGTATTGCAGAGCCAGGATGGTGGCGTTGGCTGTCAGACGACTCTGTGGTGACAGGAAGTCAGTGCCGTAACCGGAGGCTTTGATATCGGCTGTCAGCGTATAGATGGAGTCCTTAGGCAGGAAATGGTGCACATTCAGGCCCTTGATGCTGATGTCTGCGTCGTAGGAGGTCCTGTCGACCACAAACTCATCTTTGGCGTTGAGGGGAATCATGGCACTGCCGTTCAGCTTGATGTTGCCACCTCCCTCGCTGGCCTTCAGGTCGGCTGTGTATTTGGTGCCGTCGGCTTTGATACGGCCGTTGAGCGCGATGCCGTCAGGGATACGAATGGTGCTGCTCATCTCCGGGTCGATGAGGGCTGTGATGAAGTTCAGCTGCTTGGTCTGGGCATCCACCTGTATGTCGGCTTTCATCCGACGGAGGTCTGTGACGTGGTCTGCCGTACCCTTGAACGATGCGTGGACAGCCGTCGCCAAATCAACGTCGATACCTGTCAGTTGCAGATGATCCATGTTACCGTCAACAGAACCTCTGATGATCAGCGGATGGTTGGGGAAGTGCTGGGTGAACTTCTGTGGCAGTTTGCCTGACAGTGCGAAGATGTCCTGCTTACCTATCTGGGCGAACAGTCGAAGCTTCACTATGCCAGGATTCTTTTCGTCGAAGGCGTTGAAGTCCATGTCGGCCTCTGCCATGATGTTCGAGTCGGTGGTTCTCAGCGACATCAGTGGCAGGCGTATGTGACTGAAGGTGGAGTCGAGGCTGAGCCCGCCCGTCATCTCTGTGATCTGCACATCATCACCACCATTCAGACTCAGTTGCAGGGCTGTCTGTCGTACGAAGAGCGAAGTACCTTCTGGCGAGAAACAGATAGAGTCGATACCGAGGTTGATATCACTCAGTGTGACGGGGGCATAATTGAAACTGCCGTCACGCCAGTCAAGGCTTCCCACCTTATAGGTCTCTTTTCCGAGGTCGATGCTGGCCTTACGGACCACAGCCCTTCCAAGCCAGATGTCTGTCATCGTGGTGTCGCCAGGCAGTGAGAGGGTCAGCCGGCTACGGGTGAAGTTGAGGCTGTCGGCAAAGATCTTCCACATCAGGTTGCTTTTTGTGGTGTCGACGGCAGCGGTGTCGCTGAGAGTGATGTCGATTTGGGCGTCAGAGAGACGGGCATCGTTCACTTCGACCGTTTCCTTGCTGAGGTCGATGGCTTTCGACGAGAGCCACAACTGGTCGAACGCCCCTTTTATGCGCAGGTCGCTGATGAAGCCGTTGGTATTGATCTTCGACTGCTGCAGCGAGAGTTCCTCGACAACCACCTGTTTTTTGAACAAAGGCAGCAGTTTGACGTCGACCACCATCTTACGGATGTCAGCAATGGTATCCTTTACTTGTGGCAGGGAGTCGTTCTGATGAAGCACCCGGACGTCGTCGATACCTAAGTCGAGGGGCCACTCCAAGTTCACGTGACCTATGCTGATCTCCATCCCTGTCTTCTCCGATGCGATAGTCGTCACCTTCTGCACCACCCAGTTCTGGACTGGTGGCAGGTAGAGTAGGGCGGCGAGTATGATGAAAAGCAGCAGGGGTGTGAGCACCGCAATCCCCATCCACTTGAGCACTTTCTTCATTCGTATCAAGGAAAGACGATGCAAAAGTACAACAATTCTTTGAAATAACTCACACTTTTATCGCAAAAGTGGCACACATTGGCGTATTTCCACGGGGATGGTTTCCACTTCAAGGCTGTCGCGAGTCACTTTCAAATGCACCATGCAGGCTTCACTGTTCAGGGGCTTGGACTGGTCGAAGATGAAATTGCCGATGCTGTAGTAGATCTTGTGACCACCATAGTCTTCGATGGCCTGCAGGGTATGGGTATGATGGCATACGAGCACGTCGGCGCCCGCCAGACAGAGCATGTGGGCATCATGCCGCTGACGGGGTACGGGCTGCAATTTATGTTCTTGTCCCCAATGGAGCGAAACGATGATGACGGCTGTGGAGTCTTGTTGACGAAGATGGTAAACACGCGAGAGTAACGAGTCCATCGGCTCCTGGCTCACACAGGGCTTGTCCGGCAGGTAGGCATAGTTCTCAAGGGCCAGTCGCAACGAGGGTACGAGCCACACCTTCCGAGGTCCTGAGGCCAATAAGACTGGCTCTGAAGCCTCCTGCATATTCTCTCCGGCGCCAATGGGCACCATCCCTGCCGCCAGGATATTATTCTTCGTATCGACGAGGCCTTCGCGCCCTTGGTCGATGGAGTGGTTGTTGGCGAGGTTCAGATGGGTGATGCCGTGCTGTCGCAGGGTGTCGAGCCATTCGGGTTCGGCACGGAATATAAAACGCTTGAAGACGGGCGACTTGATCTTGGTGGCAGGACACTCGAGATTACCCACGACCACCTGGGCAGAGTGAAACACAGAGTCGATACCATCCGAAAACAAATGGTCGACTCCGTGTTGCTCTATCACTCGGCGTACCCCTCTGTCGAGCAGGATGTCGCCAGTGAATACAACGTTCAGTGTGTCTGCACAGTGCGCAGACACACTGAACATCAGACTAACAACCAGAGCTATAGAAGAACTCCTCATTCATCTCTGGTAATTTGTTCAGCGGCACGAACAGCGGCTTCATCCACTCGGGCACACCCTTGCGGGCATTCTTCTCCAACTGCTTCTGCCATTCCTCGTCCGTCAGACGTTGCTCGTCGATGGGCTGGATGAACTCACGATAGCTCAGTACGGCACCACGCGTCAGATAGAGATAACCGCCAATCTCCACCACCACGTAGATCTCATCAGCGTCGCCGACAGCCTCGAAGAGGATGGATTTCTTAGGGTTGTTGTCGGCATTGGCCGTATAGACATCAGCCACGAGGGCCACCTTCTTGTCGGCTCCCTGCACATCGCTCCAGCCCATCAGGTACTGGTCTTCGCCGCGCACGAGGTCGAGTGAGATATTCTCAAACGTGGCGCCAACCACCTTGAGCTGGTCGTATTCCTCATCGGTGGCTTCCTTGCCTGCAAGTTCCTTTTCGCTGATGTTCAACAGGAACTGAGCTTCCTCACGCATACGCTGAGTGATATCCTTCACCTTCTCCGTGAGCATGTTCTCCTGCTTTAACAGTTTCTCCGTGTTATCGAGCAGTTCGATGGCTTTCTTCCAGAAGCCTGTGTTGGGCTCTACATAGCCTTTCACCACTGGCTCGGGTATCTCTTCGCCACCTCCGCACTCGGCTCCTGCGGGCTGCTTGGCGTAGAGGATGGCGTCGTGCTTCAGTTCTGCCCACGAGGCGAGCGCGGCGTTCAGGTCTTTCTTGTCCCACTCGGGCGTCACCATGAAGTAGGGCATCTTCTCCTTGCCTTCCTTGTCGGTGAGCACCTTCAGTGTGTTCATCCACTGGGTGCAGGTGGTCTCGCTCCAGTCAATCTCACTCATGCGCTTCTTCATGGATTTCAGACTGTCGCCAAAGGCTTTCCATTCAGACTGCTCGTCCATCAGGATCTTCTCGGCGGCACTCACACCCATTGCTGCAAAGAAGTCGAGGCCCTTGGGCACAGCACGCTTGGAGGTATTGTTGTCGTAGTCCACCATGTTCAGCAGCACCTCGGCATCGGGCTGGTAGCGCTGGGGCATCACGTTGACCTTGTTGTGGCTGGTCTTCTCGAACTTCGGACGGATGCGCGTCTGCTTGTTACCAATCTCCTCGAGGGTGTTCTTGATTTTGGCGATGACCTCGTCGTTATGGATGAGGTCTTGCATCTGCAAACCAGTCTTCTCCACCTCAGCCATCACCTGAGGCAGACTGAGATTGTCAGATTGCCCCATCAAATAGGTGATGAGTTGGTTCATGCGGTTGTAGTTCTTCTGCGAGGTTTTGTCGAGTTTCAGCGCACAGGCCTGCATCACGGCTGCCAGTACCTCGTCGTCGTGATTGAGGCCGAAGGGAACGGTCTGGAGCCACATCATACCCCGGAAGTAACGCTTCAGTTTCTCAGTGCGGGTGTAGTGACCACGGGGACGGAAGAGACTGTAGGCGAACTGGATCTCCTTGTAGTCCTCCATGAATCGGCTGGTGCCGTTGACCGATGCCATCACCTTTTCAACTTCTTCTACGTCGACATCACCAGGATTTGGATCGAAGATATACTCGTCGGTGAACAATTTGTAAGCGATGTTGTAGAATGTGGCATTGTGATGGGCGATCCTTTCCACCGTCTCGTCAGAGCCCGACCATCTCTCCATGTTGTACAGCAGTTCGTGCATGTTACGACAGAACTGTATCATCATGGGCAGCAACTGGTTCTCCTCCAATTCGCGCAGCATGCAGTCGATGTAGAGGTGGTAGAGCTGCAGGTAGAGGTCGGTGGTCACAAAGTTGGGGAACTGACTATAGTCGTTCTGCTCGTAGATATTAAACAGTTGGTCGTGGGTGGCAGGTACGATAGCAAAGCCGTTCTTGGCCAAATGGGCGCTGAGTTGTGCGTCGAAATCCTTCAGCTGTGTGGGGTTCGTGAGGTTCTGCATGTTGACACGAAGCCCCTCCTCTGCAGTGAAATTCTCCTTCTGTAACTCGGCTTCACGGGCTTTCATGCGGTCGATGAAGGCCTGCTCTACATCGGAATATTTCACAGCCTCGGTCTCGATGGCTGCACGATAGTAGAAGTCACGCCAGGGCTCACCCTCCTTCATGTCTTCGTAGTTGAAATGATTGGCCTCAGAGAACTTCCACATCAGCGAGTCATACCATGTGGTGGTCGCATAGATGCCTCTCAGGTAGGCGTCCTTGATGGGGAATCCCTTGCGGGCGGCAGGGGCATTGCTGAGCAACTGGATGTCGCTCAAAGGAAGGGCACTCACATCCATGTCATAGTCGATACTGTCGAGAAGGCTCTCAACGTTGATGTGCGACACAGGCACTTGTACTGCACTCTGTTTCTGGCTGCAGGCCGTCACCAGTGCGACCAGGCAGATGATTAGGAAAGATTTCTGTTTCATTGGTTTAAGTATTTAGTTGCTGTTTCTTTGTCTACACCTTTTATAATATGACGGTCGAACTTCATGCCGAAACCGCTCCATTTGTAGTCCGACACCACATAGAGCGAGTCGGTGGTCGATTCCAAGGCGCGGATCCGGCCAAGGCTGTCACCATCGGTTGGCGCCAAGTAACGGAAGTCCTCAAGGATACCACCTAACTTGGAACCCAGCCACAACGGCCGTACCTTCTTGCAAGTCTCACCTTTTTTGTTCGTGCCGTCGATCTGCTTGAAGATGAACAGTCGTCTGCCCATGGGATAGAAGCGCGTTTTCTTAACGACGCCCACCATCGCATCCTCGCTGCCGTCGCCATTCACGTCGCCCGTTTGGAACTGATATACAGGATAGGACAGTCGCCAACTGTCGGTCTTGTCTCCGCCCGTCGTGTTGAGCCAGTACAGGCTGTCGTTCTCTTTCCGCAGTTCGAAACTTTTCCCCATCGCCTGTGCCCTGCCTGCATAGGGCAACAGGCAGAATATGAAGAGGCTGATGGTTAAAGTCTTGATCATATACAATTCCGTCTTATGGTCAGCCTTCTTCGGGCTTGAAAAAGAGGGTCCAGCGGTAGAGGTTGCAGCCGACGAAGTTGCCGAGGACCTCGCTGAGGTAGACGACGAGGACGGCAGGCTGGAGGAGTTGCTCTGCAGGAGAGACGAGGAAATAGAAGGCGTCGGCGATGGAGTGGGCGAAGCCGCAAAGAATGAAGACGGGTACACCCAACAATAGTGGCAGCATCTTACCTTTGCGGGCGAAATCGACGGCTGTGGTCATGATTAATCCGCAGCCGATGGCGAGTAGGAAACAGGCCCAGGGACCTTTTGACAATCGTCCAGCAAGGATCTTCGAGGCAGGTTCCACACAGTCGGGCTGGGCATAGGCAATCATCCAGGCAGAGAACAGACATCCCACGATGTTGCCCAACAGCACTGCGCAGAGCATCGTCCAGTCGCCCTGACGACGGATAAAACCTGCAGTGCCCGTATAGAGTTTCAGACCATAATAAACAACGGTGGTGAGTCCGAAGGCGAAGAGAACGGCACCAGCAACGCCACCTACACGGAGGTTGACTACACAGCCGATGGAGATGCAGATGCCGGCCAAGATGGCCAACGGAAAGGTTTCGCGCAGAAGTTTTTGCATATTCGTAGACGATTTATGCCGCAAAGGTAGGCATTATTTCTGAATCGTGCAAGGTTTTTGCGGAAAATATCGACGGAGTTGTTGGCGGTTTGAGATTAAATTTGTACTTTTGCAGAGACAAAACGTACGACGATATGCCAAATGCGAAGTTGATAGGGCTCAGCAGTGCGCAGCACTTCCTAGTGGACGGGCTGTGTATTTGCTGCATGTTCTTGTTGGTTGGGGTATATAGCGAGCACTTTCGGGCTAATGGCGACCGTGTGGGCATGGGAGCTGTTTTAATATATAATGTGCTGGCATTTATGTCACAGCCGCTGACAGGACTGATGGCCGACCGCATGAAGGCTCGACACTGGTTACTGATCGCATCGTCGTTGCTACTGACCTTGGCTGTGGCCACAGCGTCACTGATTCCGATGCTGATGGCCAGTGCTTTGAGAATGATGGAGAATGGCCTTGGAGAGTGGCTGCTGATCGTGGTGGCTGTCCTGTTGGGCGCTGGCAACTCGCTCTTCCACGTGTGGGGCGGCAAACAGACGGTGGTAAAGGCGGGCAACGACATCAGGGCCTTGGGCGTGTTTGTGTCGACGGGTGCACTGGGTTTGGCCGTGGGATTCGTCTGCCGTTCATGGGGATTGCTCTACGGCCTGCTGTTGGCTATCGTAGTGCTGTCGATTACTTATGTTCGCAGTGATGACGGCAATCATGGACCAGAATCCGTGACCCCTTTTATCTCTCGCAGTTGGCTCACATCTGAGAGGGTGTGGCTGATAGTGGTGCTGATGATGCTGTTCGTGTGTTACCGCTCGTTTGCAGGAGAGTTTTTTTCCAAGGGCATCACAAAAGGGCAGACTCTCATTCTCGTCATTGGCTTCGTATCGATGCTGGGCAAGATGGCGGGTGGCTGGATCGCCCACGGTATAGGTGTCTTCAAGTCGCTGACGATGGTGCTGGCAGGTGTGGCACTGTGTTTGTTCTTCAGAGGCAATAGCGTGATGGTGCTCCTCGCAGGTATCTTCCTGATGAACTGTACGATGCCCGTGACGCTCTTTCTGGCCAACGATGTGTTGCCTGGTCGCGAGGGCCTGGCCTTCGGACTGCTGGCAGCGGCACTGATACCAGGTTATCTGATGGCGGTCTATTTGTAGGTGGTGATGCTGAAGATGCTGTTGGTGCCGCTGGTGGCGACGATTGTGATAGAACTGGGCGTGCTGCTCTTCTTGGGTGAGCGACACAAACAGGTGATGACGGGCTCAGTGGCGATGAACGTGCTGACGAATGTGCCGCTAAATCTCTTCGTTCTCTATGTGGATGATGGATTGTGTACGGTGGTTGTTGGCGAGGTGTTTGTCGTGGTAGTGGAGGCTTTATGCTACAAAAGGCTGGTGGGCGAGTGGTGGATAGCTTGGATATACAGCCTGCTTTGCAACTCCATCAGTTTCCTCACAGGTGAGTTGTTTATGCTGATTTATTATTTATTCACAACATATTAAAATTATAGTTATGATTTGGTTAGATGTTCTTCCTTACAATCCTGATCGGGTGCATCGGGTTGTAAAACCGGTGATTAAGACCGTACAAGATTCTTTGGATACGATTCGCGATACGATCGGGTCGACAAAGGATGCCGTCGTGGACAGTGCTGCCCAGTCGCAGTTAATTCTCGACAATTCGGGTGCAGCCCAAAGCGAAGCCTCGTTGTTGCTGCCCATTGCCATTGTCGCATTGGCTTTGGCTGGCTGCCTGTATCTGGCTCACGTGTATCGCAGACGCAAGGCTGCTGTGTAGATCTCGGCTGTGAAAGTTATTTCGGAGCCAAGGCCTGCCAGAGCGTGTCGTTAGGGCAGGGGGCTTCGACAGTGATGGGCTCCTTCGAGACGGGGTGGATGAACTCTACTCGACGGGCCATCAGCGAGATGCTGCCATCGGGGTTGGAGCGTGGAGCACCATATTTCAGGTCGCCCTTAATGGGGCAGCCCATCGCTGCCAATTGACAGCGGATTTGATGGTGACGGCCTGTGAGGAGACGGATTTCTAAAAGTGTGTAGTTGTCGGAGTGGGAGAGCGTGCGATATTTCAACACGGCTTTCTTTGCATTCGGCTTCTCGCTGTCGTAAGCGTAGGATTTGTTCTGTTTCTCATTCCTCACGAGCCAGTGCTCTAAGGTCTGCCACTCGTCATTTATCTCACCTTTCACCTCTGACTTCTCATCTCTTTTCACTATCGCCCAATAGGTCTTATGTACCTCTCCTTCGGCGAACATTTTGTTCAGACGGGTGAGAGCTTTCGAGGTGCGAGCGAAAATGACCAGTCCGCTGACAGGTCGATCCAGGCGATGCACGACGCCCAGGAATACGGCCCCTGGCTTGGCGTACTTCTCCTTGATATAGTCTTTCACAATATCAGAGAGGGGGCGGTCGCCAGTCTTGTCGCCCTGAACGATCTCCCCACTCTGTTTGTTGACGATGATAATATGGTTGTCCTCGTAAACGACTTGCATATTACATATTCATTCCGCCGTCGACCTGAATCACCTGGCCGCTGACATAGCTCGACATATCGCTGGCGAGGAATGTAGCCACGTTGGCGATGTCCTCCACCAGACCACCACGACGCAAAGGAATCTTGTTGATCCACTCCTTGCGGATGTCGTCGGGCAGGGCCTGTGTCATAGCTGTATCAATGAAGCCTGGGGCGATGGCATTGGCACGAATGCCCTTGGGTCCCATTTCCTGACCGATGCTCTTGGCGAGGGCAATCAGACCAGCCTTCGAAGCAGCGTAGTTAGCCTGACCGGCATTACCATGCACACCTACCACAGAGGCCATGTTGATGATAGAACCGCCACGCTGGCGCATCATCACGGGAACACAGGCATGGATGAAGTTGAAAGCCGATTTCAGGTTAACAGCAATTACAGCGTCCCACTGCTGTTCGGTCATGCGCAGCATCAGTCCGTCTTTCGTGATACCGGCATTGTTGACGAGGATATCGATAGATCCGAACTCTTCCTTCACGGCCTTCACCACTTCCTCTGTCTGAGCGAAATCGGCAGCATTGGAGGCATAACTCTTGGCCTTTACGCCCAAGGCTGCAATCTCCTGCTCCGTCTCCAGGTTGACCTCAAGATCGGTGAATGCGATGTTTGCGCCCTCGGCGGCGAACTTCAGCGCAATAGCTTTTCCAATACCGCGTGCAGCACCTGTGATCAGCGCTGTCTTTCCTTCTAATAATCCCATAATTTGTTTGTTTTTGATATTTGTTATTAAATACTTATTTCCTGTACTTTCCTAAGGCACCATAGACTACCTTAGCCACCTGCGGCTTTGTGTCTTCTTCTTTCATGCCGTGGGCGATACGTCCATAAATATATGGCACCTCAAGACCTTTAATACAATAGTGCGTGATGTCGGCTACGAGTTCTATGTTATCGATATCAAACTCGCCGTCTTCCTTACCTTCAGTATATACCTTGCGGAAAAGCTCGATCTCTGCGTCGTCGAAATGTTTACGTACCTTCTCAACCATCCAGATGTTACGGAAGAACTCGGCACGCAGGTTGCCGTTTCTGACCACTGTCTCACGGATCATGCTCAGATGAGTGTAGATGAGCTCGATGATTTTGTCCTGGGGGCGGATTTTGCGGGCAGCCACCTCATCGAGTTTGTCGGAGAGGCGCTCAAGTTCACTTTCAATGACGGCATAATAAATCTCCTCCTTCGATTTGAAGTAGGTGTAGAGCGTGCGACGGCCTTTGCCAGAGAGCATTGCGATGTCGTTCATCGTCGTATTCTCTAAGCCGTTCTTGGCAAACAACTGTCTGGCCACGTCCACAAGTTTCTGTCTCGTCTTGGATATTGACATGTCTAAGTCCTCCTTTATTTGTTTTGAAAATTGCACACGGCACTATCAGTGTGCAAAATTAATGTTTTTCTTTGAATTGAACAAGAAAAAATGAACAAAATGTTGCAAAAAGGACGAAAAAGCAAAAAAAGTACATAAATATTTGCGTAATTCAAAAAATAGTTGTACCTTTGCACCCGCTTAGAAAAAAAGACATCGCGGAGTGGAGCAGTTGGTAGCTCGCCAGGCTCATAACCTGGAGGTCGCACGTTCGAATCCTGCCTCCGCAACTAAAAGAAAGCAGCGCAGCCAAAACGGTTGCGCTTCTTTCTTTTCCCCAAATCAGAACTGTTCAAGTATTCTAATTCGCTCCTCCGTACTTGGATGGGTGGCAAACATCGAGTTGATAAAGTACATCAATCCCTGTTTCAACTGCTGGGGATGAATGATATACATCTGAGCAATATCCTCGCGTTCTGCGTGGCCTAGGCCAGGGTTGTTGGAGATCTTACGCAGGGCAGAGGCCAAGGCTAAGGGATTGCCACAGAGCTCGGCACCTCCGGCGTCGGCCATGAACTCACGTTTACGTGAGATGGCAAAACGGGTGAGCAGCGTGAAGAAGTAGGCGAGGGCAGAACAGGCCAGTCCGATAAGCATGATGACCATGATAGACAAACCGTTGCCCTTCTCGCTGTTGCGATTGCGAGAACCACCAAACCACAACTGGTTGTATATCATCCTCACCACCAGTGACATGACGGTGGAGATGATGCCTACGAAGATGATGCTTGTGATGAGCAGTCGGGTGTCGCGATTGCGGATATGTGTCAACTCATGACCGATAACACCTGACAACTCTTCGTCGTTCAGACAGTCGAGCAGACCAGTGGTCACAGTCACGGTGTATGAGTTCTTGTCGATGCCACTGGCAAAGGCATTCAGCTGCGGGTCGTCGACAACGTTCACTTTCGGCATATCCATACCACAGGCCATGCAGAGGTTTTCCACGATGTTATACACCCTCGGATTCTCCCTTCGCATGAGCGGCTGTGCACCTACGGCATTTTGAATCATCTTCGTGTTGCTGAAGTAGGCGATTCCGAACCATATTCCCACGGCGATGGCCACGAAGGGCGCAACCTGGGCAAACGTCAAGTTCACGGAGTCGGAGTCGAGCTGGTTCACGAAGTAACCCGCCTGGTCGTAATAACCATTACTGAAGTAGTTGATCAGTGCCAGAAATACCCAGACCATCCCCAAGAGTATAATAGGGAATGATATGAGCAGCAACGTGCTTTTCAGGTTGTTGCTCTTGATCTGGCTCTGGATTCCAACGTATTTCATCCGTTCTTAGAATTTGATCTCAGGTGCTTTCTCGATGGTGGCACGGTCTTCCTGTGGAATCTCGAACATTGGCTCCTTGTGGAATCCAAACATGTTGGCGAAGATATTCGATGGGAAGGTCTGCACGGCGTTGTTCAGCTCGCGGGTGGCAGTGTTGAAGTAACGGCGTGTAGCGGCAATCTTGTTCTCGATGTCGGAGATCTCCTCCTGCAACTGGAGGAAGTTCTGGTTAGCCTTCAGGTCGGGATAGGCTTCGACAGAAACCTTCAGACCAGCCAGCGCACTTGAAAGGGCATTCTCAGCCTGGATCTTGTCGTTGATGGTGTTGGCGCTCATGGCTGCCGAACGGGCCTGGGTGATACGCTCCAACAATTCCTTCTCATGCTGGGCATAGCCTTTTACGGTGGCTACGAGCTGAGGAATCAGGTCGTGACGCTGTTTCAACTGCACATCGATGTTGGCGAAAGCATTCTCACGATTGTTGCGTAACTTCACGAGGTTGTTGTAGATGCTGATGCCCCATACCACGAGGAGCACAATCACAACGAGGATAATAATCAGTGACATAATCTAAAATGTTTAAATGTTTATGAATCTGACGACAAAGATACAATCAAAAGTTGTAAAGTCGTATATATTTTAAGAATAATTACAAAATAAAATCCGGTCGCCAGGCCAGAGCCTTGACAACCGGACTTGTATAGTTCTGAAAATAGAACGCTACTTCATCATCGCCATAACCTTCTTGTAGTACTTGTTGGTCGCGCGGACACTGTACTTCACACCCCCGTTCCAGGAGCGGATAGCCTTCTCAATGCTATTCCCTGGGTTATAATACGATTGAATTAACAGGAACATCTCCTTCGATTTGGCGACGCTGTAACGGTCGGCCATCGTGTAACGCTTCTTACTCTTCTGCTTCTTCAGAATCTCGTTGCAATCCTTCACAAGAATCGGAGTAATCTGCATAGCGCCTACAGAGTTTCCACTCACGGCTTTGGGATTTCCTTCGCTTTCTACTTGAATAATCGCATCCATTACTGGATTCCAGTTGAAACCTGACGTTTTTGTGCTCTTGGTGGCGTTGTCTTCTGCTGAAGCAGTCAGAACTACCAGCACGAGAGCCATCAGGCTCACACTTACTTTCTTAATAATATGATTCATAATCTCTATACTTTAGACGGCGCTCATCACGAGGGCCGTTTTATCCTTTAGATTCTTTCTTTAATGGCGACGTCACGTCGCTCAATCCTGATTTCGCAGGTGATTTCTCCAAATCGGGGGCAAAGTTACATAAAATCAGGCAGTTAGCCAAATATTTTTGGTTTTTTTATAAAAATTGTGTGCGCGCACTGATATATGTCAAGAGATGTGAAAGCGTGTTTTTAGTCTAAATCGACGACTGTGATACCCGCTCCGCCGAACTGAACATGTTCGTCTCGATAGTGTAAAACGTTGGGAACGGTAGCCAGATACTGACGTATCAGTTGGCGCAAAATCCCCGTCCCTGTACCGTGCAGAATACGTATGCGAGACATGCCTACGAGGATAGCATCATCTATGAAATAGGTGACAGCATTGATGGCTTCGTCGCCTCGCATACCTCTCACGTCGAGATCCTGGCGGAAGTTCATCTTACGGTTGTCAATAACGTCGCGAGTGTCTTTTGACACCATACCGTAAGACCCTGCGATATTGTTGTTGCGTTCCTCGGTCTTCGAGAGTTGGGTGGTAGGCTTCTGGGCAGGTTCCAGACGGTCAGCACGCATCTTCGTACGCATACCGCCGAAGATGACAACGGCCTGACTGCCGTTGATGCTCTCGATCTCGCCAACGGAGGTGAGGCCCTTGATACGAACGGTATCGCCGGGTTTTAGAGGTGAGGGATGAGAAGTGAGAGGTGAGAGATTTCCTACAGCTGAACTATTCTCTTTTCTCTTTTCGTTTTCCTCTTTCCTCTCTTGTTTCCGCTTCTCCCGACGCTCCTTGCGCTCCTGAATCTGACGGATCTTACGGGCGATAGCCTCGTCATTGTCGCGTGTGTCGATGGTGTCGAGTTCTTCCTTGAAGGTGCTCAGTTCCTCACGAGCCAGACGGGTACGTTCCTTTTCTGCTTGGGCCTCGCGGATCTCACGGATAGCATTCTCAATCTTCTTGTTGCTCTCCTTGAGTAGTTCCTCGGCTTGTTCCTTGGCTTTGCGCAGGATTTCTTTCCGCTGCCGTTCTATCTCGTTCAGTTCGTCTTCGTAACGGTTGATCTTGTTCTCCAACGATTTCTCGTGCTGGTGGATAGTCTGTCGCTTTCCTTCCCAATAGCGCTTGTCACGCACGATGTCCTGCAGGTATTTGTCGCTCTGGATATAGTCGGAGCCAACGATGTCACTCGCGTCCTTGATCACCTCTTCTGGGATGCCTGTTTTTCTAGCGATCTCAATGGCAAATGAGGAACCTGGCTGTCCGATTGCCAGTTGGAACAAAGCCTGCATCTCATGGCGGTCATAGAGCATGGCACCATTGACAACACCTGGATGATCCTCGGCAAACTGTTTCAGATTCTGGTAATGGGTGGTGATCACACCAAAGGTCTCGCGCTTCCAGAACTGCTTCAGCATGGCTTCTGCAATAGCGCCTCCGATGGTAGGTTCTGTGCCACTGCCGAACTCATCTATTAATAATAAGGTACGCGCGTTAGCCTGTCGCATCATCTGTTTCATATTCATCAGATGACTAGAGTAAGTCGAGAGGTCGTTCTCAATGCTCTGCTCGTCGCCGATGTCGATCATGATGTGCTCGAAGAGACCTGTCGTCGAACGGTCACCGACGGGGATGCTGAGGCCGCACTGGAGCATATATTGCAGTAGACCGACAGTCTTTAGACACACGGATTTTCCCCCAGCATTGGGACCAGAGATAATCAGCAACCGTTTGGATTTGGTGAGCATGATGTCCAATGGCACCACTTTCTTGTCTTGTTTCTCCAACGACAGCTGCAGCAGTGGGTGAATGGCACGAATCCAGTCAATGTGGGGCTTATCCTCCACTTTTGGTTCGAAGGCTTTCGTCAGCTTAGCCCATTCGGCTTTTGCGTGTATCAGGTCAATCTGGGCAAGGAACTGATAGGAGTCAAGGATCTCTTTGACGTAAGGTCTCACTTCGTCTGTGAAGACAGTCAGGATACGGATGACCTCGCGCCGTTCTTCGGCCTCCAGCAGTCGTACCTTGTTGTTGGCCTCCACCACCTCGGTTGGTTCAATGAAGACGGTCTTACCAGTGGCTGACTCATCGTGTACGATACCGTTGATGCGGCGTTTTATGGAGGGTGCTACGGGAATCACCAGACGGCCGTCGCGCATGGCGGGAGCTGCGTCTTTGTCCACAAGTCCATCTTTCTGGGCCGCATGTAATATGGTATATAAGGTACGCGAGATACCACTCTGCGTCTTCTCCAAATCGTGACGGATGCTTGCCAGCGTCATCGAGGCTGAGTCCTTGATCTTTCCGAACTTGTCGAGGATGGAGTCGATACGGCGAATCATTGCAGGAAAGGTCACGACTCCCTCTGTCAACCGATACAACGCAGGGTAGGGCACCGAGGGGTCGGATCCCTCTCTCTCCGCATCCTCCTGGTCAGAGGTTTTCTCCTGATTCCTCCTCAAATACTTCACGATGTTCACGATGGTTTCCATCGACCGTCGCAGATCCCACACCTCATCTTCCTCTAAATGTGTGTTCTCCATCCGGATGCGGGTGACTGCCTCGCGCACATCAAAGAAATACTGCATGGGGAAGTCATCTTTCTCTTCCTGCAGTCGACGAAACTCTCTTACCTGATTCAGCCATTCGTTCACCTGTACGGCATCTGTAGAGAAGGCTATTTCGTCTACCTTCTCCTTACCTAGCGTACTGAGACAGCGTTCTTTCAGCAGCCTCCGTATCTCGTCGAATCCAAGCTTATGCTCAAAGTTGTTCGGATAAATCACGCTGCAAAGGTACGAATTTTAGCTTGGATATGCAAAAAGTTGCCTAA
>Ga0310786_10005068_pt1 | contig 18033 bp, 20 predicted proteins | sample AusTroGonzalo_MG_FD_203881 | JGI IMG/M metagenome (GOLD analysis project Ga0310786, IMG submission 203881) | Bovine rumen microbial communities from tropical cattle in Woodstock, Queensland, Australia - Gonzalo_03 (v2) (version 2) | ecosystem: Host-associated > Mammals > Digestive system >... | reverse complement strand
AATATTATCAGGATTATTGTTAAACGTTGCATCAGGATTGCTGATCGTATGATTATAACGATTTTTTATGGATATAAAACCACCAGTTCTTGCAATTTGTATAGATATAACCGATGTTCCATATTCATCTTCGCGTTGTGGGTTTGGCAACGGTTGAATTTTATCTGCGCCACGTTTAACCGCATGAATCATGTAATATTCTACGTATCTATTTGGATCACGAAAAGTGCATAATTCTTCGTCTGGACGAAAATATTTTTTTATTGAATTTTGTTGTTTAAGATTTGTCACGACAAACGCGTCATATCCCGCATCATCCAATAAATCCAAAGGTTCTTTGGTACTGGTATACGTTGATTTGGTTTTTGTTTTATAAATTTCACGTATCACAGGCGCCAATTGTTTTATATCATCTGGATTTCGCCCCGCGAATTCCAAAATATGAACTATATTTGGAACATCCAACAACAGCGCACTGCGAACAACATGGGCGACAGCTTCCCCATTTTGTTTTTTTATTTGTTTAAAAACCGCGTCCGTATCTATTTGTGCCATCACAAAATTCCCTTTTCTTTTCGCAATATTATACCACAAAAACGCGCGTAAAAATAGTTTTTTCCTCTCGCCTCGCAACTCGCCCCATTGCCAACAAAATCAAAAGCTCTGTCCGCCTTCGCCGTGCTACAATCTTTATATTTTTTCATAATTACGTGGAGCTACGGCGCGACACTAAATTTTTCTAAATAAAAACGGCACCAAAGGTACCGTTTTTATTAATTAAAATTTGTGGTGCGGGCAATGTACTTCGGTGGTCGTTTTATAAACAGACCACCTCGCCTCGCAACTCGCCCCATTGCCGACAAAATCAAAAAAACACCCAAAAGGGTGTTTTTTAAAATTTTGGTGCGGGCAATGGGGCTCGAACCCACGACCTCAACCTTGGCAAGGTTGCGCTCTAGCCAACTGAGCTACGCCCGCGTGCGAAACGTATTCTGACATAACAAAATACATTTTGCAAGCAAAAAAACATTCAACCCTATTAAAACCATTTCCAAGGCTGAAAAGCACGTATTAATCCTATTTTCGTTCGTTTGTCGCTGAACGTATGGCCACAACGCGGACACACTATGAACGGCGAAATAAATAATTTCACGCGTCTGTATACGATAAACCAAATAATAAATCCAACAAACCACGTTATAAATACCAAAGTCCATGCGGCAAAATCAAAATTTTGATTTACCGTATTCGTTAATGCTTTGATTGTATTTATATCTGATTTTTCAAGATCATTATAAATTTTGGTTGCCACACCCCAACTGGATGGACGCCATGGATAAACATGTTTAATTCCATAATTAGTCAAAAATGTTGTTCCCAACCCGCCAGACGCTTTGTCCAACTGTTCTTTGATTGCGGCATCCAACATTTTATCAAATTCAGTTTGTGAAACACGCACCAATTCCGATTTAACCGAATCCAATTTTTTATTTACCAATGTCGCAGTTGAATCAACTTTGGCTATATTTTTGTCAGCCGTTGCGACCGCTTGGTTTGCGTTTGCCACCACTTTATCAACACCCGATGTATTTACCCCCAATTTATTGGCCAACCCCGATAATGCAGATACTTTTTTTGTTTCTTGCTTTACTTTCGCGGTTTGTTGTTTTGCTTTGGCGGTTGTATCAGTCACTTTGCCAACTGCATCTTCTGCTATTTTCACTTTGTCGATTGCAATGCCTATCGGTTTTTCAAGATTGACCGCGTTTTTAATACCCTTTAACAAATTTTCATATTGTTTTGCTATGTTGCGTTGCAAATCAAAGAACATAGACACAACCATAGATTTTTTTATCGGTGCCGAATAGGTATTTTTTACATATAACGGAAACCACGCAATAAATATTATCCACAATATTGACACAATCGCAAAAGTCCGTTTGGTTGCCGTGACCACAGATGTTTTTTTGGCGACAGTTTTTGCACCATTCATATCAATAACTTCTATTTGTTTTTTTGACATTTTTACCCCCTACTTTGTTTATTGTTGCGTGTAATTTTTTATAAATGAAGCCTTGAATTCTTGAAAACTACCGTTTTCTATTGCCGCACGTATATCACGCATTAAATCTTGGTAAAACCAAAGATTATGTTGTGTCAATAATGTTGCACCTAAAATTTCATTACATTTTACCAGATGATGAATATAAGCGCGCGATAATTTGCATGCCGGGCATCCACATTTGTCGTCTATTGGACATTCATCATCTGTAAATTTTGCGTTACGCATATTCAATGTGCCGTGACGAGTGAACGCTTGGGCTGTGCGACCTGCACGTGTTGGCATAACACAATCAAACATATCTACACCACGTTCGACCGCCCCCAATATATCAAGTGGCGTTCCAACCCCCATCAAATAACGTGGTTTATCATTCGGCAACATTGGTGTCACGGTTGCAATCATATCAAACATGACCTGTTGCGGTTCACCAACCGCCAGACCGCCAATGGCATATCCATCAAAACCAATTTCGGTAAGTGCCCGTGCCGATTTTTCACGCAAATCCGTGTAATCTGCGCCCTGAACAATACCGAAAATTCCATATCCATCACGATCGACAAAGGCATCTTTGCTGCGTTTTGCCCAACGGGTCACCATATCAACATTTTTTTCAGCGCGTTCGCGTGTTGTCGGCAAATGCAAACATTCATCCAATACCATTGTTATATTGGAATCAAGTTGGTGTTGAATATGTACACTGTCTTCGGGACGCAAGAAATGTTTTATTCCGCCGTCAATATGCGATGTGAATTCCACACCCTCTTCTTTCATCTTTACCAGATTAGAAAGTGACATAACCTGGAACCCACCACTGTCGGTCAATATGGGGCCATGCCAACCACTGAATTTATGAAGTCCGCCCATTTTTGCAACCAAATCACCACCCGGGCGCATCATTAAATGATATGTATTTCCCAAAATCACCTGGGTTCCAGTTGCGGCAACCTGTTCCATGGTAAGCGCTTTCACAGTGGCCGCCGTGCCAACAGCCATAAATGCCGGCGTTTGAAAATCCCCATGCGCAGTATGTACGCATCCGCGACGCGCATTTCCATCAGTTTTTAATAAATCAAATTTTAACGACATGTTTTATTCTTCCTTTTTAAACAACAAACAACAATCGCCATAACTGAAAAAGCGGTATTTTTCGGCAACTGCGTGTTTATATGCCGCCTTCATTTCATCCAGACCCGCAAATGCAGATACCAGCATAAATAGCGTAGATTTTGGCAAATGGAAATTGGTTAACAACACATCAACCGCCCCGAATTTATAGCCGGGGGTAATAAATATATCAGTTGTTTGACATATCGGCATGACACGTTTGTTTTCATCTTTCGCCAACCGATGCGCGCTTTCAAGGGTGCGCATTGATGTTGTGCCAACCGCAATAACACGGGTTGCGTTGTTGATAATATCTGCCTGTTCGGGGGTAATACAGCACCATTCAGAATGCATTTTATGTTCATTTAAATTTTCGGTTTTAACCGGCATCCATGTTCCCGCCCCAACGTGAAGGGTCACCTTTACAATTTTTGCGCCACGTTTCTCAATTTCAGACATCAATTCAGGCGTAAAATGCAAACCTGCCGTTGGCGCCGCCATCGACCCCAATGGTTCGGCATACACAGTTTGATAACGTTCGCGGTCTGCGGATTCTTCTTCGCGTTTCATATATGGGGGCAATGGCATTTTACCAACCTTGTCCAGCACAGCAAACACATTATCGCAATTAAAATGCAATAATAAACCGCTTTCTTCGTCTTTGTCTTGGACGGTTATTTGTGTTCCGTCCGACATTGTCAACGTATCGCCAATATTGATTTTGTTAAATTTTTTACAAAGTCCCCACCAATTTTTGTCATCAACAGCGGTATGCAAAGTTATTTCGTGTCCGTCTGCTTCAAATCGCGCAGGTATTACCCGCGAATTATTAAAAACAACCACATCCCCAGGTTGCAAGAAATCAAGAAAATCACGAATATGTTTATCCGTGATATTTTCCCCATCAACCACCAACATACGTGATGCATCGCGTTTTTCCAACGGATGCGACGCTATCAATTCAGTTGGTAATTCAAAATCAAAATCTGACGTGTGATACATTTTATTTAAATTCTAATCCTTGGTCAGTGTAATTTTCAGCCATTTCTTCCCAATTTGGTTCAACACGGACAAATAAATGCAGACGTGCGTTTACTCCCCATTGATCTTGGATGTCATGACGCGCGGCGGTTCCAATTCGTTTTAATTGTTCGCCACCACGACCAATAACTATTTTTTTATGAGCTTCGTTTTGCACTACTATTTTTTGATATATATCCAAAACGCCTTCGTCATCTGTATCAACTTTCTCGGTCACAACATTGATATGATACGGTAATTCTTGGTGAATATATCTATAAATCTTTTCACGTGTCAATTCTGATAAATACAGCATATCAGGAACATCTGACGCATCATGCGTGTCAAACAAATATGGTGATTGTGGCATAACGTTTGCCAACGATTCCAACATTTGTTTAACCCCGTCGTTTTTCAGGGCGGAAATCATAAATATTTCTTTGAAATCTGCCATGGATGACAATTCTGCAACCATTGGTAATAAATCAGATTTTGCGATTGCATCTACTTTGTTCAACGCAACAAACAAATTTGGATGATTTTTGATTTTTTCAGCCAAATCACGAATGGTTTGGGTAATACCTTTTTGTGCATCAACCAATAACAACACGGCGTCCGCTTCGTCCATTGCAGACATAGCGGCCGATACCATCGCCCGATCCAGACGACGCGTTGGTTTAAAAATGCCCGGTGTATCAACAAAAATCAATTGTTTATCGCCAACCATTTTTACAGCGCGCAAACGCGTACGCGTGGTTTGGACTTTGTGTGAAACAATAGATACTTTGCGCCCCATAATTTGGTTCAACAAAGTTGATTTACCGGCATTTGTCGGTCCAATAATCGCTATAAAGCCTGAATATGTTTTCGTCATGACTAAAACCATAGCACACCATTTTGAAAAATAAACAAAAATCTTGAGAAAAAATACAAAATATTGTATTATTATGGGCAAAGAGAGGTGTTTTCAATGGCAAATAAAAAAACTACTGTATTCCCAGACAAATGGAATTATCGTTTTATGGAATTGGCTTTGCATATATCAACTTGGTCCAAAGATACCAGTACCAAGGTAGGATGTATAGTTGTTGGCCCCGACAAAGAAATACGCAGCCAAGGTTATAATGGTTTTCCACGTGGTGTCGAAGAAACCCAAAAAAGACAAATACGACCAACCAAATATCTGTTTTATGAACATGCGGAAAGGAACGCCATTTATAACGCATGTCTATTTGGTGCTTCGTTAAAGGGTTGCACGATGTATGTAACCACCCCACCCTGTGCAGATTGCGCCCGTGCCATTATTCAATCTGGGATAAAAACGGTTTATTTTATGCAACGTCCAGATGATGATAACAAAGTCGAAACGAAAAATAATTGGCGCGAAACATTGAAAGATTCATTGGCTATGTTCAAAGAAGCCGGTGTCAAATACGTAGAATTAAAAAGAAGCACCGTGGACAAAAACATAAAAAAATGTTTTGCATAATATATTCAAAAAAGCCACGTTTTGTGGCTTTTTTATTTTAATTTTTTGGTCCATTCGTTATCTGGAAAATTTTTACGCAACATATTCGCATAGCCCGACGATTGTTCGAGCAATCCGATTGCATCATAACATTCGGTCAAACGAAACAGTGCCTCTGGCGTCATTACTGTTTCTTGGGCGGTTAATACAATAGATTGCAAGCGTGTAATTGCAGAAGTCCAATTTTTGTTTTGCATATCATTGCGCGCTGCATACATAACTTTGCCTGCTATGTAATTCTTCAAAATCACGATTTTATTTTTTGCGTTTTGGGCATATTCTGAATTTGGAAAACGATCAACCAATTGTGAAAAAGATTGTAATGCAAATGCCGACATTTCAGGATCACGACGGACATCGCTGACCTGACGATAATAATTCATTCCACGTAAATACATCATATATGGAACATCCCGATGTCCCGGATGAAAACGCATATATCTGTCAATTGCCAATATAGAACCCGCAAAATCATTACCCATATAGCGCGAATATGCCATCATAACCAGCGCATCTGCCGCCCATGGGGACGAAGGATATTGTGATTCTGCAGTTTGAAACAATTCTGCCGCTTCTTCATAATGTTTTTTATTAAATTCTTGGTATGCGTCATTATAAATTTCTTCTAATGGACGATCCGCAACAAATTCTTCGCCACCACCACACGCACAAAGCACGCCACACAAACCAAATAACAAAATGATTTTTTTCATACTTGAATTTCCTTGTCTAAACGCAGTATAATAACAACCAATAAAAAATAAAAGCAAAAAAATAGGCGTTTATAATGAAATTAGGAAAACATATATTCGGCGTTGGTATGATGACAGGAATAAGCCGTATTTTCGGCTTTATTCGTGATATGTTGATTGCCAGATTTTTAGGGGCTGGACGGTTGTCAGATATATTTTTGGCGGCATTTAAATTACCCAATTTATTTCGTGATTTATTAGGCGAAGGCGCCCTGTCTGCTATTTTTATTCCTATGTACACAGATACAAAAAAAGACGAAAATTTTGCAAAAAATGTGTTTTCTTGGTTGATGGTAGTATTGCTTGGGTTAACCATCGTATTTGAAATATTTATGCCACTTGTAATTTGGGCTTTGGCGCCAGGTTTTGCCGACGATCCCGGCAAAATGCAATTGACGGTTGTTGTGGCACGCATAATGTTCTTTTATGTGATATTTATATGTGGTACTGCGTTTTTGTCTGCGGTTTTAAATGCACATTCTCGATTTTTGTTGGCTGCATTTATGCCAGTTATGTTAAATATCATGTTGATAATGGCTTTGCTGGGGGCGTTTTGGTATGGAAATCAGTACATAATTTATGTATTGTCTGGCACGGTTGTATTATCAGGCATTATTCAATTCCTTGTTTTATGGATACGAATTGTCCGAAAACATTTTGGATTGCGTTTAATTATCCCGCATTGGAACAAACAAATCAAAAGTATGTTTAATCGTTTTCTGGTCAGTTTAGTTGGTTCTGGATTTTATCAAATCACCATTATTCTTGGGACTTTGGTTGCCAGTTTTGAAAGTGGCGCTGTTTCGTGGCTTTATTATTCAGACCGAATTGTCCAATTGCCGTTTGCCATGATTGGGTTGGCCGTGGGAACGGTGTTAATATCATCTATATCAAATGCATTGGCAGAAAACAACATGCGCAGCGTTTATATTCAACAAAATTCGTCCACCCGTCGATCAATGATGTTGATTGTTCCGTGTATGATTGGGTTGATTATATTGGCCGAACCAATCATCAGATTTTTATTCCAATATGGTGCATGGACCCCAGAATCAACACGCGCTGTGGCACGCGCTATTCAAATACAAAGTTTGGTATTGCCAGCCATGTTGATAAATCAAATTTACAGCAAAACATTATACGCAACCCAAGATGTTAAAACACCTGTGAAAACCAGTATGGTTTCTTTGGGAATTGCATCTGTAATTTATTTGGCTTTGTTCCCATTTGTTGGATATCTATCAATTCCAATTGGCGTGGTAATAAGCGGATACGTAAAAAATTACCTGTTGCGACATGTGTGTTATAAACGTGGACTTATTAAACCGTCCAACAAAACCATTTTTGCAACGATTGCTTTTACAATAATTTCGTGTATATTAGGCAGTGTATTTTTCATTATCCCAATCACAAACATTTGGATATTGGGATTGGCAATCGGTGGTTTTGGGGTTGTGTATTTGCCAACCGCTTATATCGTCGACAGAAAAATTATAAAATAAATTTGCAAGTCGCCTTTGTTTATGATAAAATATAATCATAAAAAGAAATGGGAATTGTCCCAACAAAGGAGAGAGAACATGAAAAAATTTATATCTTTGGCGGTATTGTCTGCTTTGGTCGCCGGTTGTATGATGGACGAAGGAACAAGAAATGATGTTTCTGCATACGGATATGATGGCTTTGCAGAAGAAAAATTAGAACAACCTGGCACTCTTAACAGTGATGCGTATTTAATGGCTGCGGCGCCAAAATATTATGTTGGAACTTCATATAAAATCGAAGACGTTCAATACATTCCAACCGAAGATTTGACCTATAACCAAACTGGTATCGCTGGAATTATTCCAACTGAATTAAACGGTTCGAAAACAAACGACGGCGAAATATATGATTCCAATCAAATGGTCGCAACCAGCAAAACTTTACCTTTGCCATCGATTGCAAAGGTAACAAACCTTGAAAACGGAAATGCGGTTGTTGTTCGTGTAAATAATCGTGGTCCATTTGTAAACACTCGTATTATGGATTTGTCTGCTGCTGCTGCACAAAGAATCGGTATGAATGGCCCAACAAAAATTCAGGTACAAATTTTGGCACCTGAATCAACGGCTGTAAAAAATGCAACGTTGGGTGTTGTGGAACAACCTGCCCCAGTGGAAGAAGCAAAATTAGAACCTGAACAGCCGGCACAAACTGCCCCAGTTGCTGTTTCTGGGGAATACAGTGTTCAAGTTGCCGCAGTGTATAGCGAAGATAACGCCAATGCTTTGGCCAAAGAATTAAATCAATACGGACACGCGGCTGTCATTCACGAAGGCGATATGTACAAAGTTCGTATTATTGATTTGGATGCAAAAAGTGCACGTCGTGTAATTGACGCGTTGCGCACAGACAAAGGTATGGCCCCAGGTTTGTTGAAATCTGGGAAATGGGTTAATGCCGACAGCATTTAAAAGATTGTTTTGTGTTTTCCTTCTTTAACCGCCCACTGGGCGGTTTTTTTATGCTTGATTTATGAAAATATATTATTCTAGAATTTGAACAAAAGGAATTTATTCATAATGCGGGTGTATATTTTATCTTTACTGTGTTTGTCATTATGTGCGTGTAACAGCATTTATATCAAACCAGGTACATTGGATACCAAAGCCATGATTTACAGCCCACGTGGCGGTTATTCCATGCAACGTTCCATAAAACAAGTTATGGAAGAACGCGGGTACAAAGTGCACGTTGGCAAATTAACGTCAGTTCGCGAACGTGACAGTAAAGATGCAGAAATATATTCACAATCTAAAAACATTAGATATTCTGTAATTATAGACGAACGAAAAGAAATTTTGCGTCCAATATGGTGTATGTTTAATGGTTTTTGGTGGTGGAATTTTGAATTCGCCATATCAGACAGAAAAACCGGCACTGAAATCATGTCTTGGCGTGGGCGCGGGTGTCAAAACAGTTCGTTGCGCAAATTAAACGATGTCTTGGATGAATTGGAAATCAAGAAAAATTAATTTTCTGATTCTTGGATTGCGGTTTTACACTTTTTTGCAACACTGACGATTTTTTTAACATTGTAACTGCGTTTCATATTTAACACCATTGCAGTACCCCCAGCCAAAGCAGACGTGCCAGATAGTATGTTTGTTGTTTTGTCGGCCTTTTTGCTTGGTTCTTCTGCATTATTTGATTTTATTGCTGATACAATCGCACCAACCGCAGTTCCCGCCCCAATACCTGATGCGACAGCAGAGGCCGTTGCCAGATTATCTATTTGATGCCAGTTAACATATTCAAAATCACTACAAGCATCAATAATCTTTTTTGCGCTATTTAGCGTAGAGGTATCCGCGGTTTGTTCCAATTTGGCCCGCGACCGTCCACTTGAAAGATCTTTTATTGCCCTGACACAATCTGTTGCTTCCTGTTTTATCGAATTTGATAATTTTCCGTTGACCGCTAATGCTGCCGACCCAGCATTACCAACGCCCGCCACAGCCAATCCGACCATTTGTGTTGTTTGTAACATATTAATGTCTGCATCTAATTGTTGTTGTTGTTTTACATCATCTTCATTTTTTTGCATCACGTTGTATTTTGTTTGTTTTGTGTTTACTTTTTCTATTCCCACACCAGTACCTAAAAATGCGCCAGCGGTACTAAGCCCCGATGTAACCATACTAACATTTATGGGCGCCAGCAATTTTTCCACCGTATTAATAACCGGCATACAATTTGATTTTACGTTATCTATGGCATCAGTCAATTCGTAGGCAATACAAGAATTTGCATAAAACAAAGTAAACACAGCAAAAAAGGCTAGCCTTGTCTTCAATTTGATTCCTTGTGGCTTACTAAATCTCATGGGGTTAATTTTATCACAAAACAGCAATTAACACAATTACATTCAAAAAATAAAACACGGGATTTTTATCCCGTGTTTTTTTGGTGTAATGTTTACAAAGTTTTTTGATCTATGTCATGATATGTTTTTATCAAAATGTCCTTTGTTACCCTGCGCATATCTTTTGATTTTTCTTTTCTTGCATCAGCAAAAAAAGTTTTCGTCATGGTCGGTTTCACAACCCACACAACATTCAATAACTGCTTAAAATCGGGTAATCTGGTCCAGCATACAAATTTTTTGCACAAAGATGGTTTATCAACAAAAACGCACCCATTGCATACGCCGGATACGATGTTCACTTTTTGCGGTTTAACATTTTCTAAGATTTTTTGTTCCAATAATTCTTGGCTCATGATATCCCCTTTTGTTTTTTCCTTGCACACTTTGACTGTATCAAATTGAGTGTTTATGTCAAGAAAAAACCGCCCAAACGGGCGGTTATGCTTTAAACCATAAGCAGATTATTCATCAATTTTTGCATATTCACAAAAACCTTCGTTGGTATCACACCGTGTGATAATACCTTCGCTGATAAAATAACCCTGGGTATGTAAACATGCCGGACATACCTTTGGTGCCTCAGTTCCAATGTGCCAATTACCACAATTTGTGCAACGCCACATAACAATTTTATCAGATTTGAATATTGTCCCGTTTTCAATGGCATCCGCCAAAGCACGAAAACGTGATTCATGATAACGTTCTGCATAACCAATATGTTTCAAAACATCTGCGATTGCAGTAAAACCTTCCTGGGCAGCGATTTGTGCAAATTTCGGATACATATCAGTATTTTCTTCGTGTTCGCCATATGCAGCGGCTTTCAAATTTTCCAATGTGTCCCCTATTTTGCCAGCTGGAAAATTAGCAGTGATTTCAACCGCGCCACCTTCGAGATATTTGAACAAACGTTCCGCATGTTCTTTTTCTTGGTTTGCAGTTTCTTCAAAAATCTTTGCAATGGCTTCATACCCATCTTTTTTAGCCTGAGACGCAAAGAAAGTATAACGATTACGCGCCTGAGATTCACCAGCAAACGCGATTAACAAATTTTTTTCAGTCTGAGAACCCTTTAAAGATACCATATCTTCTCCTTTTTTTTACCTTTTTTGTGAAACAACCGACAAAACTAGAAATCAATTTCCTTCATATTTTGCTCCTTTGTTTTTCATACGTGAATTCTAGCAAAATCACACAAAAAAAGCAATATATTATTTTTGAATTCCCATTTCTGCTTCGAACACATCTTGGAATACGTCGAATAATTTACACGCAAGATGCGAACGCGCTTTGGACAGTGCGTTTTTACCTTCGGTTATATAGCAACCGTATGCATAAAATGCGCCACGATTGGTTTCACGTTTAGCAATAATATAACTTGGCTTTAAATCACTTTGTTTTCCAGTTGCGGTCCATATAACCGATGACGCATTATAAAATTCAAAACCCGTGTGTTCTTGGCGTTCCAATTTGTTCAATAAAACAAATTCTTTGTCTTGAACCATTATGGTGTCATGTTCAAAAGCATATTGTTTGCGCCAAAGTCCACCTATGAAATCTACATCATTAAATTCTGCGCCCGGTGTCCCCAATGGAATACGTTTGTCGTCATTTGTTAATACCATTGCACCGTTGTCCAATGCATTGTTATAAGCGAGCCTTTTTTCTGCCACCGTTTTAAATTCCGACAAAGAGTTTATAACAATATCTGTTTTATGTGGTCTGTGTTTTTCATTGCCTAAACGATTTAAAACACCACTAAAAAAATTCAATTTTTTAGTTTTTTCTTTGTCGTCTATCTTTTTTTGAACCATTTTCAGCAATATTCCTGTCATTTTTCAACCTTTATAAATTCTTTCTCAATAGTTGAAATTAAATCATCAATGCCAATTTGACCTGCGGCACTTATCATGACAATTTGTGGTTTCTTTTTGCGACCAAACGATTTTTTAAATTCAGACAATCTGGTTTCCAAATCTTCTTCATTTATTGCATCAATTTTATTTATCACTACGATTTCAGGCTTTTTCAACAGACCACCACCATACGAATCCATTTCATGACGAATTGCCGCATAACGCGCAACCCAATCAGGTTCTGTTCCATCAATCACGTGTAATATCAATTTTGTTCTTTCTGCATGGCCCAAAAACCTGTCGCCCAAACCGACACCGATATGCGCGCCTTCTATCAATCCAGGCAAATCAACCATTACAAATTCACGATTATGCGCATACATTACACCCAATTGCGGATTTAATGTTGTAAATGGATAATTCGCTATCTTTGGACGCGCCGATGTCACAGCAGACAACAAAGTCGATTTACCAGCGTTTGGAAAACCAACCAACCCAATATCTGCAATCAATTTAAGACGCAAAACGACGGTTCTTTCTTCGCCTGGCAGACCATCATTGGCCTGACGCGGAGCACGATTGGTTGGGCTTTTGAAATGCAAATTACCCCATCCACCATTACCACCACGCACGGCCAGATATTCCATACCATCGCGATTTAAATCTGCGTATTCAATTTCTTCATTTTCAGATAAAATTACTGTTCCTGTTGGCACAGGCAAATACAAAGTTTCCCCCGAATAACCCGTACGCATTTTTCCCATACCATTTTGACCGCGCTGGGCAACAAATTTTGTTTTGAAACGATAATCTATCAAAGTATTCACATTGGGAACAGCACGAAAAACCACGTCACCACCGCGACCACCGTCCCCACCGTTTGGGCCACCAAATTCAATGTATTTTTCACGTCGGAACGAAGCAGCGCCATTGCCGCCATCACCCGCTTTGATATAAATTTTTGCTTTATCTAGAAATTTCATTTTTAACTTTCTTGTTCTGTGTTTATTTCATTATAACTTAAAAACTTGCAATTTCCAGTCTAAATATTTATAATTACGTTTGCCACGCATGTGGTGATGATTCTGAATTCGTTGCGGAATAGTCGTTTTGGACTGGGGGGCGGTACCCCACAGCTCCACCAATATTTAATCATGGGGCTGACATAGTTTCGACAGGCGAAATAAAGGCAAATCGATTGAATCCGGTCGGCATCGTTAAAAGCCAAATAAAAAATGAATGGCGATAGAATCGCTGCGAACGATAACGTTCGCTTTGCAATGGCTGCTTAATTAAAGCATTGAAATATGTTGGCGATTGTTGATATATTTCGTTTAGCGATTGCGGGGTCGTCGGGTACCTGGCACCAGAAACCCGACATATGTAGTAATAAATAGTAAATAAAAGGAAAAAAAATGTTTGGAAAAATTAAAAAAGTGTTCTTTACAGGCGTTTTTGGCGTTTTGTATATTTCTTATATTGCACAATTTGCCTATGTTTTGGGCGTATTAAAAGATTGTCGCGAACAAATTATTGGATTGGCATTATTATCCCTTGAATGGTTGGTTTTGATTGCTGCCAGATATTTATCAAAAAGATCCAGTAATGGCGCACAACAATTTGGCGGTGGTTTTCGTCGTCGCTAAATTGATGTAAAAAACTAAGGTTTTCCCCAGCAAATGTCTGGGGATTTTTTTATGACTTGCAAAGTTATTAAAAAGTCCTATATTTGTATGGCTATGAAAGAATATATTTTACCCGTTCGTGATTTGGTTGTACATCCGGGCCTGGCGGTGCCGGTGTATGTTGATAACCCGTTATCTGTTGCATGCATAGAAACGGCCACTAATAATAATCAAAAAATAGTTTTGTGCCCACAACGTATATGGGCATATCCAACAAATGCATCTGAAATTTTTCATACTGGGACAATTGGTGACATTGTTCAGGCATTGCATATGCCGGATGGCGCAATTCACGCAATTATACGAACAACCGATGTGGTTGATTTGTCCGATATATCGATTGAAAACGGTATCTTTTTGGGAAACATATCGCCATTGGAAATGTTAAATGATTCTGAATTTGAACAAACGTTGGCTTTGCGCGACAAAGTAGCGGACGCGATGCAAATTTTATCCAACCATCACAGATTTAAAATGGATAAATTAGATACGATAATCAAAAATTATCCCATAGCCGCATTTGTTGATGCCGTTATTCAAATGACAAACATAGATACGGATATCGCTGTTGATGTTTTAAGAATGAAAACATGGCGTGATAAATTGATGGCTTTATTGGAACAAGTCATGTTGTCTATTGAAACCGAAAAAATAGAAGACAAAATCAATCGCCGTGTTCAAAGTCAAATGGCAAATGGCCAAAGACAGGCTATTTTACAAGAAAAATTACGTGCTATTCAAAAAGAAATGGGCGAAGATGAAGAAGAATTAAATACTTCAAACATTCGCAAAGAAATCGAAAAATCTGATATGCCCAAAGAGGCAAAAGAAAAAGCGATGTCTGAATTCAAACGTATGCGTGCAATGTCGCCGATGTCCCAAGAAGGTGGCCTGTTGAAAACGTATATCGATGAATTATTGGCGATGCCATGGAATAAATCTGATAAAACACAAATCGATTTGGATAATGCGCGCAATATATTAGACAGCGAACATTCGGGTATGATACCTGTCAAAGAAAGAATTTTGGAACATATTGCCGTTATGAAAAAAACAGGCAAAAACAGTGGCAGCATTTTGTGTTTTGTTGGCGCCCCGGGGGTCGGCAAAACATCACTTTGTAAATCAATTGCAAATGCGTTGGGACGTAAATATTGCAGAATTTCGTTGGGTGGTATATCTGACGAAGCACATTTTCGCGGGCATCGTAAAACCTATATCGGTGCACAATGCGGTCGTATTATGGATGCATTAAAACGTTGCAAGACTAATAATCCTGTTATCGTATTGGATGAAATTGATAAATTGGGACACGATTGGCGTGGCGATCCTGAATCTGCTTTGCTTGAAATATTGGATCCGGAACAAAACAAATCTTTCCGCGATCATTATTTAGAGGTTGATTTTGATTTATCAAACGTATTGTTTATTGCAACTTCAAATTCATTAAATATGTCGTCTGCATTAAAAGACCGTATGGAAATTATTGATATTCCGGGATACAGCGAAACTGAAAAATTGCAAATTGCACGCGAACATTTGATTAAACGTGCCGCAAATGACACTGGTTGGAATATAGATAATATTATTATTTCAGATGATGCCGTATTGCATATTATTCGTCAATATACATCTGAACAAGGCGTTCGTGAATTACAACGTGAAATCACGGCACTTTTGCGTCGCAGTTTATTACAAAATAACGGCGAAGATGTTAAAACTAAATTCACCGTTGAAAAAATAGATGAATTGCTGTCGGTTCACAAAAATGCAAACATGGCGTCTAAAATTGGTTTCAGCGCACGGATTTAAAGGGTGAATGTATGTCCACAGAACCACAAAAAATGACAATCAAACAAGCCCTGCAAATTTGCAAGGATATAGAAGCATTACATAAAACGGCTGGCATTGGTCGGTTCTATAAAGCTTATACTGGGTATAAATGGAAATCTTTTGAAATACAGGTTGAAAGTGACGGCAGCACCATAGAATCTTCGCGGCACGACAGACAAATTTCTGAATCAAGGCACGTTCCATATAATTTTTGGACAATGGTAATAACCAACACGGCCGGTGATTCTAAAATGGATCCAGTAAAACATTATGTGGTAATCAACAATAACGGCATGTTTCCACACGCACCGATGGATAAAAAATATTTTTGTTCTGGGTTGGCGGCACGCATAATATACCACAAGATGAAAAAAGAATACAAATTGGCAATAAAACATAAATGCACAGAGCGTTAATATGAATACAAATAATATCTTAATCATAAACACTTCGGGAAACGGTATTGATTTAGTGCTGGGTAATAAATCAATGCACATGGATGCAGAAAAACAATCCATCGCCCTGCCCGGTGCGGTTATGGATTTCATGAAACAAAATAATGTTCAGATGTCCGATTTAACCGCGGTTGGTGTAATTGTGGGGCCCGGCTCTTTTACGGGTATACGTATGGGAATCGCATATGCAAAAGGTTTGGGAATCGGATTAAATATACCAGTTGTACCAATAAATTTATTTGAATTATATTTATATGAAAATCCAGATGCATTTGTTGCAATTGATTCGGGGCGCGGTGATTTCTTTGTCGCTTCAAAAATGCACGCGCCATGCACCATGACAATTGAAGAAGTTGAAGTCGAACAAATGAAATGTCCACAAACGGTTGGCCATAAACCATTTGATTTGAAAAACGCAATTGCAATTGTTGAAAACAAAATCAAATCTGGTGATTTGCAGCCCGCTATACCAATGTATTTAAGACCAAGTTATGTTGAAACTAATAAGCAAAAGAATAAGTAATATGTTAAAAAAATCGGAAATACTGAGAAAAATTAAATCGAACACCAAAGATCTTTCTGTTAACAATTCATACACTGATATTATCTCGTTCTGTAAAAAACACAAACATGACATAAAATGCTATCAAGAACGTGGACATAGTTATGATTACACAAAATATTGGGGAACATTAAATTTTATTGTCAAAGACAAAAATGATTGCGCTTTTGTTAAGGCAACCAAACGCGATACATGGATTCAAGACCTATATGAACCTCGATATACACACGAACAACAATACATCATTGAATGGACATATAAACACTCACAAAACACACTAACATCACAGTCAATACACCAAGATATGACCGCAAAAATTGTATTTGTCGCAATCGATAAAATGAGCGCACGTACCCGTAGTTAAAAATGTTCGATGAATTATCAAATCTTCATAAAAAATGTTTTCCGAACAAACCTTGGTCGGCACAAGATTTTGCAGATTTAAAAAAATCTGGATGCGAAATTATTATGTCCCAAAATGGGTTTATTGTGTATCGAATTACAGTCGACGAAGCCGAAATAATCACCATCGGTGTGAACCCTGAAATGCGTCGTACTGGTATAGCATCAGTTATGATTGGCATAGTAGAAAAAAACATCAAAAATCAAGGTGTTAAAAAAATATTTTTAGAAGTTGCGGCAACCAATATTCCAGCACAAAAATTATATGAAAATTGCGGTTTTGTAACGGTTGGAATCCGTCCAAAATATTATGACGGCGTGGATGCAATTTTAATGTCCAAAGATCTATAAATCTGCGTTTACAAAATCTAAAATTCTTTCATCAAAAATTAAATCTCTGTATGACAAAGGTTTAACAATATGCATGTCATTTGCGTGTCTTGTTCGTGACAAAGCAACATAAGTTTGTCCATGTGCAAATGCACCACGCGAAATATCAATAACAACTTTGTTTAATGTTTTGCCCTGGGCTTTGTGTATTGTCATTGCATACCCCAACATCAATGGAAATTGTTTATACGAACCTATTTCATTTTCAACTATTCTGTCATTTTCATCACGTGAATATTCTATTTTTTCCCATTTTTCAGGTTTAACAACAACCAAATCGTTTTTATCATCGTCCAACAATTGCACTATGATTTCTTTTGCACCCAAATTTTCAATTATGCCCAATGATCCATTATGCCATTTATCACCGTTTTTCACAAACATGACCAAAGCACCCTGCTTTAATTTTAAATCAATCGGGGCAGGAACATCATTTGCGTTAAAATTGCCGGCAAGCACCCCGTTATACTG
>Ga0310786_10005067_pt1 | contig 18033 bp, 6 predicted proteins | sample AusTroGonzalo_MG_FD_203881 | JGI IMG/M metagenome (GOLD analysis project Ga0310786, IMG submission 203881) | Bovine rumen microbial communities from tropical cattle in Woodstock, Queensland, Australia - Gonzalo_03 (v2) (version 2) | ecosystem: Host-associated > Mammals > Digestive system >... | reverse complement strand
GGGGAATTTGAACTCGATATCCGTGGCGGCGTTGGCGTAGTGGGCCAGCTTCTCATGGTCGTGGAAGCGGTAGTTCTCGGGAGCGATGCCCAAGTCCTGATGCCATTTGATACGGGTCTGTTTCCAGTAGTCGAACCACTTGAGTTCCTCACCCGGGCGGACGAAGAACTGCATCTCCATCTGCTCGAACTCTCTCATTCGGAAGATAAACTGGCGGGCCACAATTTCGTTACGGAAAGCTTTGCCAATCTGGGCGATGCCAAACGGAATCTTCATTCTGCCGGTCTTATAGACATTCAGGAAGTTCACAAAGATACCTTGGGCGGTCTCGGGACGCAAATAGATGGTGTCGGCACCCTCGGCTACGGAGCCCATCTGGGTGGCGAACATCAGGTTGAACTGGCGCACGTCGGTCCAGTTTTTGGTGCCTGAAATCGGGCAAACAATGCCTAACTCCTCAATCAGTGCCTTCAAGCCAGCCAGGTCGGTACGGTTCATCAGGTCAGCATAGCGGGCGGTGATGTCGTCTATCTTCTGCTGGTATTCCACTACACGCTGGTTGGTCTTGCGGTACAGGTCCTCGTCGAAGTTCTCGAAGCGTTTCTTAGCTTTTTCGACTTCTTTATTGATTTTATCCTCAATTTTCTGGATATGGTCCTCAATCAGCACATCGGCACGGTATCTCTTTTTGGAGTCCTTGTTGTCGATGAGCGGGTCGTTGAAGGCATCCACGTGACCGGAGGCTTTCCAGATGGTGGGGTGCATGAAAATGGCGCTGTCAATACCGACGATGTTCTCGTGATATTGCACCATGGCTTTCCACCAGTACTGTTTGATGTTGTTTTTCAGTTCAACACCATATTCTCCGTAATCATAAACGGCGCTCAGACCGTCATATATTTCACTTGAGGGGAAAATGAATCCGTATTCTTTCGCGTGAGAGATGATTTGTTTGAAAAGTTCTTCGTTGTTTGCCATAATTATTCGAATATTACTGATACTTGTAACGTTTTTGATTTCACAGATGTGATATTGCTGGTATAAATATGATTTTCAGGAACTAAGAGATTGATCATGCCGAATCCCATCTTGACTTCCGTGGTGAGTTTGAAATAGGTACAGTAGAAGTCCAAACCGAAGCCGACTTGCCCTTGCAAATCGTTTTTGTTGAGTTTGACCAGCATCTCGTTGGGTCGTTTGGACTGTTTTTTCTGGTTGGAAATCAGGTCTAAGCTGTATTGCACACCACCGATGACATAAATGCGCACGTTGTGCATTCTGGAGGATTTGATTTTGAACAGCAGGGGCAAATCCAAATAGACGGATTCAACGCGCTTTTGTTTGTCATCTTCTTTTACGCGGTGGGCAAAATCGTAGGTTAGCACACGCTCTCCGAAAGAAAGTCCTGGTATGAAGCGCAAATCAAAGTATTTCCATATTCGCAAATCGGTAACAATACCCAGGCTGAAACCGCTGACAGGTTTGGTGTTGATGACCAGCAGGGAGTCGCTTTGCGGATAGTAGGCGTTGTTTTTCAAATTGAAATCAAAGAGATTATAGCCGATGCTGAAGCCGAAATGGAAGAGCTTCTTGTCGTATTTCTGCAGATTCGGCACGCCGAAGCCCCCTTTCTGCGGGAAAGCCGTGACCATAATCATCACCAACAGCAGGACGAATAGTATTTTTCGGTATATGTTTTTTCTTTGTGGCATGTTTCTGTTTAAGATGAATTTAAGGCTAAACGAAAACCCTTGGAATATATTGTGTAAGAGCCAAAAATTTGTGGCTGCAAAGGTACAGAAAATTCTTGAAATTTTTATCCACGGTTTTTGCGTATTGTATTTTTTGTATTTTTGCAAAAAATATATTGAATTATGGATTATACAATTATAGTACAGAAAAATGAAAATGGATGGTACACTGGTCAGTGTGAGCAGGTGCCGGAAGCTATTTCTCAAGGAGAGACTCTTGAGGAACTAAAAGAGAACATGGCGGATGCCATTAAGATGGTGATTGAGTATGTCTCGGCATCCTGATATTCAGGAAATTACGGTGATGAAAATTTGCAAACAGTTGGATATTCCAACATCAAAAATAAACTAATTATTCACCAATCTCAACCCTTATCGGAACTCAGAACTAATAGCATAACACGTTTTATATTGTAGAGACGCAGAATTTTGCGTCTTTACATCGTTAATCTATAGGAATTTTGTGTTTGATAGAACCTCGGAATCATATAAACGAAGTTCACGATTTTTTTTATCAATGAAATAAAAAACTGAAATTAGATATATATCCTCCAGAATAGATACAAAATAACAAGAATATGAAGAAAATCTACTTTTGGTACTTACTGATACTTATTATTGTAGCCTTAATGCCGCAGGGAGCAAAGGCGCAGAATAGAACCCAACGAGAGACTTCCACATACGTGACAAGCCAACAGGCTATGGATATAGGCTATGCTTTTATGCGCACGGGTGATGGCTCGAAAGACAACGGCACCAAAAGTAGTGCTGTGCGCAAACAGGCGATGCAGCTGGTCTATACCGGCCAGGCTACCGACAGCCTCACCGGCACTACTACCGACTGCTACTACGTCTTCACCCTGCAACCCAAAGGCTTTGTGATTGTGGCGGCCGATGATCGTGTGGAGCCAATCTTAGGCTACTCCTATGACAACGACTTCGCGGTGGCGAACATGCCCGACCACGTCCGCGGCTGGCTCGGCAACTACGAAAAGCAGATTGAGGCCGTGGCGAAGAGCGACCTCCAGCCCACCCCGGAAACACAGACCAAGTGGGCTCGGCTGAAAAGCGGGCAGGCGATGAGCAGTGCCAAGAGCGGGGGAAGCAGTGTGGGGCCCCTGCTGACAACGGAGTGGGGACAGGGCTGGCCGTATAATGCGATGTGTCCAGAAGACCATTGGGGACATGCTCTCGTAGGATGCGTGGCAACTGCATACGCCCAAGTACTCAATTATTGGCGCCATCCGTCCAAAGGGAAAGGTTTCCACTCCTATCAACATAACAACTATGGATATATTTATGCCGACTTGGAACACACGGAATACCATTGGGATAATATGCCCGATGTGGTGACCGACTATAATCCGGATGTGGCTGTTTTGAATTTTCATGCTGGGGCTGTTTTGGACATGGATTATGGAGCTTTTTCATCGGGTGCATATACAACAGAAATCCCTTTTGCCTCAAAACAGTATTTCGACTATTCCCAAAGCATCACGTCTGTGAGCTTTGATGGTGATTTAAGCCATTGGGACAATCTTTTGCGCAGTCAACTCCAACATTTGCAGCCCGTAATTATCGGTGCCTACAACAGTAACCATACCTTGGGGCATTCATACGTGATAGATGGTGTGGAAAACGATTATTATCACATCAATTTTGGATGGAACGGCTCGTCAAATGGCTTTTATCTGATTCATCCCAACTCGGATGTCACGATGTATCAATATGGAATGTCGGCCATCATCAATATGCGGCCAAACAAGAAAATATGCTTGTTTAAGGCTACTGATGTAGATTCCACCAGCGCGACATTGAATGCATCGTTGGACGCAGGTGGTGATTCGTTTGATTCCTTACGTTTCGTAATCTGGTTAAATCCGCAACTACCAAAGGAAATTATCCCTTCAGAAGTGAACACCCTCTCAGGCAACGATGTGACGATGACAAAGGTTGTTGCAACGGGCTTACGGCCGAACAGCACTTATAAATATTGTATGCTCATCAGTAACCAGAATGAACTATTCAGCAGTGACACCCTTGAATTTCAAACGGCAGAATTGACAAATTTAGCAACATTTGCGCCCATTATCTATAATGACACCATTTATATTTGCAATGGAACTAATTGGAATGGAAGAACAGAAGGATTGTATCACGACACTACCTATTTTATCAACAGCGATGCCATTAATTATGTGATTAACACCAACGTTATCCGCAATTCCACACTTCCCAACGTCCATATTTCGGCTTCTCAGACTGAAATTTGCCAGAAAGACTCAATCCTTTTGGTTGCAAGTGGAGCATCCCACTTCACTTGGAATCAAAATCTGATAGACAAAGATTCTGTTTGGACATCTCCTTGCAAAACTACCACGTTTAAGGTAACCGGTGAGCTTGACGGATGTGTCGGGCAAGATTCCGCAATCATCAATGTCAGGCAGTCCTATATCACGACAACTCAAATCACAGTGGACTCCGGGGCTTACTGGTTGCCCGGAAATGATTTGGTGACACACAGCATGATTATTGACGACACCTTACAAACCACACAGGGTTGCGACAGTATTATCAGAACCATCCTTTATGTCCCCCACTTTTCAGGAGGAAACGGTACGGCAGAGATACCTTATCTGATTGCTTCAAAAGCGGACATGGAAGAATTGTCCGTTGCGGTGAAGGGTGAGAACAATTGGAGCCTCAACAAATATTTTTTGGTCACAAATGACATCTATGAGACGGTGAGCACCGTTGTCGGACATCAGTCGCATCCTTTTATGGGCCATTTTGATGGAAATAAAAAAAACATCGTGCTTAACATTGATATGCCGGATAGCTCAGATGTGGGTATGATGGCTTTTGTAGATTCTAATGCGGTAGTGCAAAATGTCATAGTTGATGGTTTCGTGCGAGGCGACAACAATGTCGGGGGAATTTGTGGCAATAATTTCGGAGGCAAGCTTTTGTTCTGTACAAACAAGGCGAAAGTGACTGGCCAGGGAGAATCTGTTGGCGGTATATGTGGAGGCTCCCTAGGCGGTAATATGCATAGTGATGAAGTCGTCAACAAAGGTTTTCCTGCTGGTGTCATTGAAAAATGTATTAACACGGGTGAAATTCATGGCAACGGTCTTGGCGTTGGAGGTATTGCTGGAGATGCTGTTGTTTCTTTTTGTTTGAATACGGGAGTTGTTTACAATGGTCATTATTGGACAGGAGGTATCGTTGGAGCGGGTACTGCCAACAATAGTTTAAACGCAGGTTCTGTCCAAGGCGCAAACTGGCAAACAGGGACAGTTACAGGATATGGTTCTTCCGATCATTGTTTGAATATTGGCTTATGCAAGGTGAATTACCCTACCGCTCACACGGTAGGTTTAATTACAGGGTATGGAACAACGGCTTTTTGTTTTGATGACCGACAGTTGTCACTTTTCTGTTCAAATAATCTTTATAGCAACAATACGAAATTTCTTAATACAATCGAATTGATAGGGGAGCAACAATCGAATAGTTTGAGTACAGCGTTCACTTATACTTCAGGACTTTACCCGATTCCTTTGGGCTTAGACCAGGACACGATAGCCCTGTTGGTTGCAACTCCTGTCTGTTTTGCAACGAATGACACGCGGTTGTCTATAAAATCTCCATTCCATGTGTCCAATGCTAATGGTGTCGTATGGTCTTCTCTCTCAGGTAAAGTGATGTTTAATAATGGAACAGGAACACCCCTCAGCCTTGGTCAGGACACTTTGATGGCTCAATTGGGTGATAACAGAAAATTGATCCCGATAAACATCGACTGTATTCCTACAGAAGACACATTGTTTTTGTATGGATGTCAGGAGGTCGAGTATAATGGCACTCTTTTTACAAGAGACACCATTTTCAACAACTCCACGACCACACAAAACGAAAACGACAGCTTGTTTAGCGTTTTAATTGACATCCAGTGGCAAATCGTTGACATTCTTGATTCTATAGGAGAGAATGAGACCTATTCTTTTAATGGGCGGCAGTTGCACAGGCATGGCATATATTATGACACATTGACGAATGTCGCCGGCTGTGACAGCATTGTCAGGCTGAACTTGCGCGGCCAAATCTTTTCGGGAGGAGATGGGTCGAAAGAAAATCCTTATCAGATCACCTGTCGTGAAGACATGTATGAGTTGGCAGACAGCGTGGTCGCCCATGAGGAGGACTGGTCGGCTGACAAGCACTTCAGGCTGATGAACGACATAACGGACACTTTATATAGGGAAATACCGCGATTTTCCGGCTTCTTTTATGGAGGAGGCCATCGGCTGAACATTCATTTGGAAGCCGCAGGGGAAGATATTGGAACGTATGGACTGTTTGTGACAAACGGACGAGTTATTGACTCTCTCAATATATACGGCTATATACGTGTCCAATCAAAATGTACAAGAATGGGGGCCCTCGTTGGCAGCAATGACGGAACCTCACGCATAAGCAATTGTAACAATTATGCCAATGTGGTAGGCCTTCATGCCGCTGGAATTAGCGGATGGAATGCGAATGGGGCCATGGTAATCAGCTGCAACAACTATGGAAATATAACAGGCAGACAGTCCGCAGGGGGTATTTGTGCGGAAAATCTAGGAGGTTTTGTCGAATATTGTCAGAATGCCGGACGAATACAAGCTTATTCGGCTGGAGGAATTGTAGCTTACGAAGGCACGGTCATGTATTGTATCAACATCGGAGAAGTGTTTAATATGGAAGGGGAAGAAGGAGATGCGGGTGGAATTTCCTCAGGAGGAACCGTCATCAAAGCGTGTCTCAACGCAGGCAATGTCCACAAAATGAATGCCCGATACAATGTTGCCGGCATAGGGGCAACTTCATCCAACACTGTGTCCAATTGCCTTAATATAGGACAAGTTTCATCGAAGCACCCCACATTGGGCAAGATGGATCCTCTGTGCGCCTATTCTACGCAGAACCAACCATTTGAAAATAGTTTCTTTGACAAGCAAAGATCGCCCGCTTTCCAATATGGAGATGACAGAGGAAAATCCACTACACTGTTGTTGGGCGCACAAACGCCTATGTATGGAGACGCCACGGACTGTGACAATTCTGTGTATGAGCGAAATGAAACAATATCTGAGTATTACATTGACTTTAACTCGTTTGCGGCCTGGCTGAATTGTGGTTGGACTATTCGGGAAGGAATGTACCCCTGTCCAACATTATCAGACAAAGCTTACACGGATATCGCATTTGTCGCTACTTCTCCGGTCCTTTTTGCAGAGAGCAATACGGTTGACTCGGTCTCCAAATCCTTCTTTGTCACCACCAAATATGGTGTTCAATGGAGTTCGACTGTCGGAAATGTTTTGATTGACAATAGCACGGGAATGGTAAAGCTTGTTTCCACGGGTGCCGACACGCTCATTGCAACGCTTGGAAACGCCTCCATGCGTATTCCTTTGACAATAAAGAGCGTCCCGAATTCGGATACCACCATTGTCTTACAAGATTGCGATTCTGTGGAATACAACAATCACATCTATACTGCAAATCGTTTCATACAAGAATGTTATACAAGCCACAACAACCAAGACAGTGTTGTAAACGTGGTTATTCGGATTAATAAAACCATAAACGAGATTTGTGCGTATATCAATCCCGGCGAGTTTTATGTCTTCAATACGGATACATTATGGCTGTCTGGTATTTACTTCGACACGCTGGTTTCATCCACAGGCTGCGACAGTATCCTCAAACTCAATCTTGTTGTTTTTGGCGATATTGTCTATGTTCGTCCCGACGGAAATGGCAACGGAACTTCATGGGAATATGCCTTGTCAGATATTAATGTGGCATCATCTATTGCTTGCCATTTTAGTCCTAAAAAACAGGTTTGGGTATCCAAAGGGTTATACCAACCTAAAGACACCATTGCAAACTCAGCATTTTGGATAAATGGCGGAGTTGTCCTTTTAGGCGGTTTTGTTGGCAATGAGGCATCCACCTACGATGTTGAAAAACGTGACATTTTCACCAATCGGAGTGTATTGAGCGGTCTGAACAAAATGCCTGTGATCACATTGGACGACTATGTGATGATGGATGGATGGCCCAACAATCATTTCCCTGTAACCATAGACGGATTCTACATTACGGAAGGATATTCAGCCGGTGAAGGGGGTGGCGTGAGATTCTATGGGGAAAATAGCACGGTTTCCAAATGTGTGATTTATGGCAACAAGGCAGAAAGTGGTGGCGGTGGTGTATCTGGAAACGGGCTTGTCGTCGGATGCGTGATTGACGGCAATTCAGCTGCTTTAGGGGGTGGCGTTCATCGATCAACTATCGAGAACTCGCTGATACTGAACAATATTGCTTCCGATGCAGGTGGAACAAGCTATTCTTATATAACAAACTGTATTCTTTGGCATAACCAGCCGGATCAATGTCAATATTCTGTCGTTGACTATTCTTGCATCGAGAATGGGTATTACGGCACTGAAAACGTTGATATTGCGCATGATAACGATGGTACTGACAGTAATTACAACTACGTGAGATTCCTCGATCCTGAAAATGGGATTTATTTTCTGAACCAGAATTCGGCGGCTATTGATGCCGGTATGGAAGAAATATCCTCTTTACATGTATCGGACTATGATATGGCACTTCATGACAGAATAATTGGTAGACGAATTGACATAGGTCCCTTTGAACAGAAGTGCGCTTACCTGCGCACACACCAAGATACAGTCGTGTTAGGGCTTAATGACAACTATTTGTTTTACAATCAGGAAATCCACAATTCAGGGACATACTACCATCTTCAAAGACAAGATGAATGTGATACGATGGATGTTTTGGAAATCATTGTCATTCCGTCGTGCGAGCATCCAACAATGGTCCGCTTGGATTCTGTCAGCACGAGCAGCGCCGTAGTTCACTGGGAGGGAGATGCTCCTTCGTATAGAATTGAATATGGGGAACATGGATTCATTCTCGGAGAAGGAATCGTCAATACGTCTGCAAGCAATACCATGACGCTCCTCAATCTGACACAAAACACCCAATACGATATTTACGTGACATCCGTGTGTGACAGCTTGAACATGAGCGAGGAGGCATACCTCTCGTTGGTGACATTGCCTACTTGTCCTCAGCCAATCAATTTGTATTGTGCGGCCGATTCGACCATCGCGACGGTCAGATGGCAGGAGGAAGGGGATGCCACCTTGTGGGAATATGAATACGGGCCAAGTGGGTTTACACCGGGGACAGGAACGATGGTGGTCACCCACAGCATGAACAACACCATTTCCAATTTGGACGCCAATGCCTCCTATGACATTTATGTGCGCTCAGTATGTGGCAGTGACGACAAGAGCAAATGGGTCAAGAGCTCATTCACCACAAAAAAACGAATTTACGTGACTGTCACGGGTGGCGGTTTGCAAAATGGTATGTCCTGGGAGAATGCGTATTCTGACTTGCAGGTTGCAATCATGGAAGCTTCGTTAGTCGGGGCCGACGTTTGGGTCGCAGAGGGAACATACAGCAACAATTATGGTGAGGAATATGTTTTCTCAATACCAGATAATGTGACTGTTTATGGAGGATTCGCTGGAGATGAACCATTTGACTATGATATTCGACTGCGTGACTATACTGCCCACACGTCTGTTCTGGATGGCAACAATGTCAAACCTGTTGTTTACTGTGGAGGTGTTCTGGATGGTTTCACCATTCAACATGGATTTTCAGATAATTATGCCATCGGAGCAGCTTTTACATCTTCGGCATACGACTTTCTTGGAGGAGAGGGAGGCGTGCTTGTAAACAGTATTGTAAAGGACAATTCGAGTACGTTTGAATATTTTGGAGGAATAGTCGGAGGAACTGCCATCAATTGCCTTGTATTTAACAACACTAATGGCGGAACTTGTTGGAGCAAATTGATTAATAGTACGATATTTAATCAAGGGGTTTATGCTGGTCAATCTTTTAATTCTATATTGGTAGGTTGGGTTATGGATTGCATCGCCCATTTTTCAGCATTGCCAGGGGCCACAGGGAATACTTCATATTATACCCAAGAAATAGGGAATTTACCTATTTCTGATATCCTCCTTTTCAACAACGAGCTTTTGTTTGTTGACCCTGAGAACGGTGATTTCCGTTTAACTTACGGCTCCGCCTGCATCAACGCGGGTATGCCCGATATCAGTGCATTGGGGCTTCCATCTGTGGATTTGCAGGGTTTGCCGCGCGTGCTGGACGGGCGCATCGACATGGGTGCTTTCGAGTACTACCCTGTGCCAGTCGTGGAGATGTATGATACAATTTGTGAAGGCTCTGAAATTGTTTTCTTCGATTCTGTTTATAACACAGAAGGAAGATATGTTCACCACACCAGCGAAAATGTGACATTGGATACACTATATGTGCTTCTTTTGCAAGTCTATCCTGTTTGCACGCTGACTGGTGCGCCGATAAGGTATGTGACACAAAATGGAAATGGGGACGGTTCCTCGTGGGCGAACGCTATGGGCGACTTGCAAGCAGCCATGGATTCGGCAGCATTAGTGCAGGGTGATGTGTGGGTTGCACAAGGCTCCTACTTGGGTGATGGCACCTCGGAAAATGCTTTCATTGTTCCTGATGGTGTGCATGTCTATGGAAGTTTTGCGGGAGACGAGCCGGAGGATTATGACCTGTCGCTGCGCAATTATGCCGCCCATCCAACCATACTTGACGGCCAACATACGCAACGGACGGTATATCACGAATGGTCTTGGGGTGCGGTTCCTGTCTTGGATGGTTTCATCATACAAAATGGGCATAGCGACTATGGAGGAAATGTGAATGGTGGAAATCCGAGACTTGTCGTTAACAATAGTATCATAAGAGACGGGCATTCTGATGGTGAAGCAGGTGGCTTATCAAACGTCACTATTCACAACTCGTTGATTATCAATAACACCGCATCCTATTGGGCCTCCGCCATAAAGGAATGCGATGCCTACAACTGTAATCTTGTCGGGAACATCGCCTCTGAAAACGGTTATACGACACTGTGGTGTTCCTTGACTAACTGTATTCTCTGGAAAAATATCGGTAATCCGGAATATGGTAGTTCCACTACATATTCTGCTATTGAAGGGCAGGATGTCTGGGGCGACGGCAACATTCTCCTTGCTCACAATAACGACGGTATTTCGCCCGACTCCAACTATGTTCGCTTTGTGGACCCGGGGAACAGCGACTTCCGTCTGGCTTACGGTTCTGCCTGCATCAACGCGGGCACGCCCGATACCAGCGCATTGGGACTGCCGTCTGTGGATTTGCAAGGCTTGCCGCGTGTGTTGGATGGATGGATTGACATGGGTGCCTACGAGTACTATCCTGTACCGGTAGTGGAGATGTATGACACTATTTGCGAAGGATATGATGTTGCCTTTTTTGATTTGATGTACAATACCGAAGGAAGGTATGTTCATCATAGCAGCAACGATGTGACGTTAGATACATTACATGTGTTGTACTTGACGATTTATGCCTCAGATTCTGTGGAAATTTTTGAAATCGCCTGTGACGCATACGAATGGAATGGTGAAATTTACACTGAAAGCAACACGTATGTACAGACCTTGACTAATCGCAATGACTGTGATTCTGTTGTTACGTTGCACCTGACAGTGAACTATGGTACACACAATGTGCTTGATACCACCGTTTGCGAAAACTTCACTTGGGCAGATGGTACTGGCGAGACCTATACCATCTCTGATACCTACATTCACGCTTATATCAATAATGATGGTTGTGCCAGTGTAGATACCCTGCACCTTACGGTTAATGTGCCGACTGAGGGTGACACCACCTCTGTGGTGTGCGGCAGCTTCGATTGGCATGGCTACACGAATCTGACTGAAAGCGGCGACTACACCGACGTGTTGACGAATGCCGCCGGCTGCGACAGCACTGTGACTCTGCATCTGACCGTCAACACCCCGACCGATGGCGACACCACCGCCGTAGTGTGCGGTAGCTTCGATTGGCACGGCTACACGAATCTGACCGAAAGTGGTGACTATACCGACGTGTTGACGAATGCCGCTGGCTGTGACAGCACCGTGACCCTGCACTTGACCGTCAACACCCCAACGGAAGGTGACACTACTGCCATTGTTTGCGGCAGCTTCAATTGGCACGGTTACACGAACCTGACCGAAAGTGGTGACTATACCGACGTGTTGACGAATGCCGCCGGCTGCGACAGCACTGTGATCCTGCACTTGACGATCAATAATCCGGCGCACACGGCCACCACCGAGACGGTATGCGGGTCCTACACATGGACAACAGGCACCGGCACCACCTACACCGAGAGCGGAACATACCTCCACAGTCACGAGGATACGAATGGTTGCATACAGGTTGATACCTTGCACTTGACTATCAACAATCCGGTGCATACAGCCACCACCGAGACGGCATGCGAGTCCTACACCTGGACAGCAGGCACCGGCACCACCTACACCGAGAGCGGAACTTACCTCCACAGCCACGAGGATGCGAACGGTTGCATTCAAGTGGATACCTTACACTTGACCATCAACACTCCGACAGCAGGCGACACTACTGCCACTGTTTGCGGTAGTTTCAGCTGGTACGAGTATTCCGACCTCACTCAGAGTGGTGACTACACTCACATACTCACCAACGCCGCTGGCTGCGACAGCATTGTAACTTTGCACCTGACTATCAACCAGCCAGTGACTACGACAAGTACAGCCACCATTTGTGACAGTGAGTTGCCGTATGTTTGGAACGGCTTGGCCTTCAATGAGGCGGGAACACAGAATTTGACATTGCAGGCAGTGAACGGTTGCGACAGTACAATTGAGATGACCCTGACAGTAAATCAGTCTGTTCCTACCGATGAATATCTGGTAATTTATGATAATGAATTGCCTTACCACTATGTGAACGGTGCAATCGACACCATCTTTGAAATAGGTACTCCTTCACTTTCAGTTTTCAGTTTTCAGTTTTCAACTCAGGACGGTTGCGATTCAATCATCATCCTGCATCTTACCGTAGAGACGGGTATCAACAACCACGACATGAATGCTAGCATGAAAGTCTATCCCAATCCTACCTCCAACATTGTCAATGTGGAATTATCAATGAACAATGGCCAATCCAACAATGTGGCGATTCAGGTGTATGACATGTATGGCAAATTGTTGGATGTGGTGAATGTTGGCAATACGGACGCGATGAATCGCATCCCTACAGGCCGTTCGATGGATTCATACGGAGAAGCAAATACATACGGTTTATCCGCACAAACTACACAAATTGATTTGTCTAGCTACGCCAACGGGGTGTATTTCATCAAGGCCGTGGCCGAAGGCAATGTGGTGGCAATAAGGAAAATCGTGAAGAACAGGTGATTGGGCTAAGCTATGTCGTTGCGTGCGGAGGCTACGCCGACGGGCGGGGGGAACGGGCTTGTGCGGCTGCACTTCCGTCGGCTTGATCTTTTGCCGACTTTTCCATCAAGGGAAAAGTCGGAGAAAAAATGTCGGCTTGACTTCTTGGATACTTTTTTGTCAAGAAAAAAGTATCGGAAAAAGGATAATTTATCTCATACTGAATTCACAACCGCAATACTGCTGGTTGTAGAAATTATTTTCTTTCAGCAGCTGGTTGCGTCGGTCCTGCAGTCCGTCCTTGCGCCAGTTCTTATCCCAGAATTGGGTGCCTTCCACCTGCTGGGCGGCCCAAAAACCTGCCTCGTTGATTTGCTTCAGGTCTTTCCATCTGGAAGAGGCCAGGGTAGTGGTGAATAACTCAATATTCAGCTCTTTGGCTTTTTCCGCCGCTTTGAGAAGCCGCATCTTGAAGCATTGCAGGCAGCGTGAACCGCGTTCAGGTTCGTTTTCCATGCCTTTTACGCTATCACACCATTGCAGATGATTATAATCACCATCAATCATCTGCACCCCAAGTTTCTGCGCGTAGCGACTGCATTCCTTTTTACGGATTTCATATTCTTCCGCAGGAAAAATATTAGGATTGTAATAATAGATGACAGGTTGATAGTCATTATTGAGCATCCACTCCAAAATTGCGGATGAGCATGGAGCACAACAGGAATGCAACAGCACTTTGGTCATCTCTTATAATTTTGATATCGTGCAGAGATTGTCCATCAAGTGGACATCGGTATTGGTACCCTCTTCTAACGTTGGTTTTTCTCTTAGAATTTGGGCTTCATGCCGAGGTTGTACATCATGAAGGCGTAGATGTCGGTGTATTCGTCAATCACCTTGCTGAGCGGCATGCCGCCACCATGGCCAGCTTTGGTCTCGATGCGGATGAGTTTCGGGGCATTCCCGGTGTTGGCAGCTTGCAATGCGGCGGTGTATTTGAACGAATGGGCGGGCACCACACGGTCGTCATGGTCGGCAGTGGTCACCATGATGGCAGGGTAGGGGGTGCCGTCGTTTTTGATGTTGTGCAGTGGTGAGTATTTGTACAGGTACTCGAACATCTCTTTGCTGTCGGCGCTGGTGCCGTAGTCGGGAGCCCAGTTCCAGCCGATGGTGAAGAGGTGGTAACGCAACATGTCCATCACACCGACCATTGGAATAGCCACGCGGAATAGGTCGGGACGTTGGTTCACGCAGGCGCCTATAAGCAAACCGCCGTTAGAGCCGCCCATAATGGCAACTTTCTGCGGGTTGGTGTAATTCTCGTTGATGAGGTATTCGGCAGCAGCAATGAAGTCGTCAAACACATTCTGCTTGTTCATCTTGGTACCTGCTTGATGCCAATCTTCGCCATATTCGCCGCCACCGCGCAGGTTCACCTGTGCGTAGATGCCGCCATTCTCCAAGAACGGGATGCGCATGGTGGAGAACGAGGGGTTCAGGCTGATGTTGAAACCGCCGTAGCCGTAAATCAGCACGGGGTTGTTGCCTCTCAGGTTCAAACCTCGTTTGTAGGTAATGAACATGGGGATTTTGCTGCCGTCTTTGCTGGTGAAGAAAATCTGCTCGGTGAGGTAGTCATCGCTCTTGAAGTCCACCTTCGGAGCCATATACAGCTCTGACTTGTTATTGTCGATATCATATTTATAAATGCAGGACGGGAAGGTGAAAGAGGAGAAACCGTAGAATACTTCTTTCTCGTCTTTGTCTCCGCTGAACCAGACGGTTCCCAGGGTGGGCAATTCCACTTCGTGCATCTGCTTGCCGTCCAGCGTATAGACGTAGGCATGCTGCGAGCAGTCCTGGTTGTAGGTCAGCACCAGCTTGCCGTCAATAATCGCTGCGGAGCTCATCACATTCTCGCCTTCCGGAATCACCTCGGTCCAGTTCTCGATGGTTGGGTGGTCAATGTCGGCCTTCATCAGGCGATATTTCGGAGCCTGGTAGTTGGTGTAGAAATAAATGGTGTTACCCATCACTTCCATGGGAGAGTAGATGTAGTCGGCGTTGGTGGTGAGGGCCACAACCGGAGCATTGGGTTTTCTCAAATCTTTCATCATCAAGTTGTTGCCTGCTCCGAATCCGTCTTCGGAAATGAACATCACTGTTTCATCCTCGTTGACGCTTGCGGTATAGAAGCGCTGCGGATATTTCGGGTTCTCATAGGTCAGCACATCCTCTTCTTGGGTGGTGCCCATCTTGTGATAGAAAATCTTGTGGTTTTCGTTTTTGTTCGAATATTCCTTGCCGGCCTCAGGGCGGTCGTAGCAGCTGTAATAGAAGCCGTCGCCGTGCCAAGCGGCATCGGTGAACTTGGCCCATTCAATGTGGTCGGGGGTCAGCTGGCGGGTAGCCAAATCCATCACGTAAATCTCCACCCAGTCGCTACCGCTGCGTGAGATGGTGTAGGCCATGTATTTGCCGTCGTTCGAGAAGCTGATGCCGTTGAGGGCCACAGTGCCGTCGTCCGACAGGGTGTTGGGGTCTAACAGCACTTCTGCTTCGCCGTCCAAAGTCTCTTTGACATACAAAACACTCTGGTTTTGCAGTCCGTCGTTGCGGTAAAAATAGTATTTGCCATGTTTTTTGAAAGGAGTGCCTATTTTCTCATAATTGGAAAGGTCGGTCAGGCGTTTGTTGAGGGCTTCGCGGAAAGGAATCTTCTGCAGATAGGTCTGCGTGATTTCATTCTGCTGTTTCACCCATTCCTCCACTTCGGGGGCGGTGTCGTTTTCCAGCCAACGATAGGGGTCGGCCACTTTCACGCCGAAATACACGTCGGTGTCGCTGCCCATAGCGGCCTCGGGATACTGGATGGGTGCGTTCTTGTTACTGCAATGGGTAAACATAAGACCTGCGGCTATCATAAACAGAATTGAACTTACTCTTTTCATCATTATAAATGTTAAACTCTAAACTATCAATTGTCAATTGTCAACTGTCAACTATCAACTTTCAGTTTTCAGTTTTCAGTTTTCACCTTCCCAAAGTCTCTCCAATTATACTTTCCCTTCACAACGCCTCCCTGAATAATCATCAGGCCGGGATTGGAGCGGACAGCGTCGCGCACCATGAAGGGTCCTTTCACGGGGTCGATATGGTTTTCGTAAATCGGGAAAAGAATGTTGTTCTCTTTGATGAATCTACCGATGGTTGCTCTGTCGGAATTGGTAATGCCCACCACGGTGATGCTGTTTTCAAGGCAGTTTTTCACAATGCGGGTGAATTCCTCGTTTTGTATGCCTTTCAAATTGGTTTCATCCAGGTTGTGCATGAAGAAAATATAGACCGGCTCTTCACTGAGGAAAAGCTCCATGGCCATATCCGAACCAGTGGAGTCCAGCATATTGAAGCCTTCGTGCGGAGCACGTTCAAACTCGCTGATAATGCTGTCCTTGCGGTCCACATACTCGTAGGTGTCGTAAAAGTCTGGCTGTTCGTCCCCGATGCTCATCAGTTCGTCTTCTGATAAGGTGACGATGCTGCCATCAGCGGTGTTCTTGTATATGAACATAATATCTTGTACGGCGGGTTTGTCAATGAAGTTTTGGGCCACATTCTCGCCCACTTTCCAGTTGCTGTAGTCGATGACAGGCAGGTGGCGGAAGCAATAGGCTTGGAAGCCGAAAACCAAGAGGGCTCCGATGGCGGCGAAACACCACTGTCCCAGTTCCGTCAGGCGGATGTCGGGGATGCTTTTGCGCTTGAAGAACACAATCAGCGTGGGAATCATGATGACGACGTTTTTCAAGAACGTCTCTTTGTTGCTGAGTTTCACGGCCTTGCCGAAGCAACCGCAGTCACGTACCACACCGAAATTGTAGCCATAGTTCACTTCCAGATGTTCTGCAATGGCGAGCCACAAGGTCAGGAAGAAGAAGAAGACCATAAAGAGCAGGTAGCAAGTGGCAGTGAAGCGCATTTTGATGCGGAAGAGCATCATAAAGCCGAGGGTGAATTCGGCGGCGGTCATGCAGAAAGCGAAAAACATCGACAGCGGGTGCATGAAGCCCATGCCGAAAGAGGTGAAGTAGTCATCAAAGGTGATACTGGTGGCCACGGGGTCGATGGCTTTGGTGAAGCCGGAGTATAAAAACACGCAGGCCAGCGCTATACGGACTATTTTCAGCCAAATGGGTTCTTTTTGTTTGCTCATTATTGTTGTTGTTGTTGTTGTTGTTGTTGTTGTTGTTGTTGTTGATTTGTTTTATTGTTTAACCGTTTATACGTTAAGACGCTCATTTTATTCGCTCGGTAAGACGCTCGCTCGGTTAGATGATATTGTCCTTTCTTCTCACCTCCTAACCTTCTAACCTTCTATCCGTTTAGCCGTCTTCCCGTATGTCCGAGTACACGTCAGTGTACGACTCCCCGTTTAACCTTCTCACCTTCTCACCTCCTAACCTTCTAACCCTCTAACCCTTTTCCCCTTCAATCACTAACCTGATCAGCGCGAACATCGCATAGTTGATCATATCGTAATAGTTAGCATCCAAGCCTTCGGAAACGAGGGTTTTGCCTTGGTTGTCTTCAATCTGTTTGATTCTCAATAGTTTCATCAGGATGATATCGGTGAGGGAGCTGATACGCATCTTGCGCCAAGCCTCACCGTAATCATGGTTCTTGTTTATCATCAGCTCTTTGGCCTTGCCAAGGTATTTGGTGTATAGCTTGATGGCTTCTTCGGCAGGAAGCATCTCATCCATGGATTCGGCTACGCCTAATTCAAGCTGGATGAGGGCCATGACTGAATAGTTGACAATGCCGATAAACTCAGG
>Ga0310786_10005066_pt1 | contig 18034 bp, 13 predicted proteins | sample AusTroGonzalo_MG_FD_203881 | JGI IMG/M metagenome (GOLD analysis project Ga0310786, IMG submission 203881) | Bovine rumen microbial communities from tropical cattle in Woodstock, Queensland, Australia - Gonzalo_03 (v2) (version 2) | ecosystem: Host-associated > Mammals > Digestive system >... | reverse complement strand
ATAACGTCTGTAGTTTTTATCTCCGAGTGAAGGTGATGTTCTTTTCAGATCAGGTTTTGTTGTAAAAATATAGCTTCATGTTTTTGAGGAAGTTTTGTATAATAGCGGTAGTTTGAGTTCAGGAATTTGTGATGGCAGAAAAGAGGAAGAGTTATAACGCAGAATCGATTACGGTGTTGCGTGGACTGGAAGCCGTAAAAAAACGTCCAGGAATGTATATCGGTGATACGGATGACGGCACTGGATTACATCATATGGTTTTTGAGGTGGTGGATAACGCAATTGATGAATCCTTGGCTGGATATTGTGATTTAATAAAAGTTACCATTCATAAAGACGGTTCTGTTTCTGTTTTAGACGACGGTCGCGGAATTCCTGTTGATATTCATCCTGAAGAAGGTGTTTCTGCTGCAGAGGTTATCATGACTCATTTGCATGCCGGAGGAAAGTTCGATCAAAATTCGTATAAAATTTCCGGAGGTCTGCATGGTGTGGGAGTTTCTGTTGTCAATGCTCTTTCTGATAGATTAGATTTATCAATTTGGAGAGGTGGGAAAGAGTATTTCATGCAGTTTCACGACGGAGTTGCTGATGCTCCGCTGAAAGAGATTGGACCTTGTGAAACTACTAAAACAGGAACACTTGTAAGATTTTGGCCATCCGCAACGACATTCAAAGTCACAACGTTTAATTTTAATACATTGGAACATCGTCTAAAGGAATTAGCGTATCTTAATTCAGGGGTTCACATAACCCTTATCGATGAAAGACCTGAGGAAGAACCGCGAATTTCCGATATGAAATATGAAGGTGGTCTGAAAGAATTCATAAAAAACGTAGACAAGAGCAAGACTCCTTTGATCTCGAAACCAATTTATGCTTCGGCGACAAAAGACGGCATCGGCGTTGAGCTTGTTATGGAATGGACTGATAGCTACAATGAAACGATGTACTGTTATACAAACAATATTCCTCAGTCGGATGGTGGAACTCACTTGGCAGGATTCAGAAATGCACTAACCAGAACAGTGAATTCTTATCTTGCTCAAAATATGAAAAAAGAAAAGTCAACGCCTTCCGGAGATGATGCTCGTGAAGGATTGTCTTGTATCTTATCCGTAAAAGTTCCAAATCCGAAATTCTCTTCGCAAACAAAGGATAAGTTGGTGTCTTCGGAAGTTCGCGGAGTTGTTGAAGGCGTGGTGAATGAAGTTCTTTCTACGTGGTTTGAAGAAAATCCTGTCGAGGGAAAGAAAGTTACTTTGAAAATCATCGAAGCTGCTGCAGCCAGAGAAGCAGCGCGAAAAGCGAGAGAATTAACTCGCCGAAAGAATTCTTTGGAGATATCAACTCTTCCGGGGAAATTAGCCGATTGTCAGGAAAAAGATCCTGCTCTGAGTGAGGTGTTCCTGGTAGAGGGAGACAGCGCAGGAGGAACCGCAAAGCAAGGTCGAGACAGAAGAACTCAAGCAATACTTCCTTTGCGTGGTAAGATTTTAAATGTCGAAAGAGCGCGATTGGATAAAATGTTGACCTCCGCGGAGATAGGAACAATGATTTCTGCTTTTGGTACTGGGATTGGTGATGATTTCAATATCGACAAAATCAGATATCATAAAATTATCATCATGACGGATGCTGATGTTGACGGAAGCCATATTCGAACCTTGCTGTTAACCTTCTTCTTCAGGCAGATGCGTCCGATAATCGAAAAGGGGTATCTGTACATCGCACGCCCCCCTCTTTACGGAATCAAAAAAGGAAATTCTCATGTATTTATTCGAGATGAAAAAGCCCTTGAGGATTACTTGTTAAATTCAGCCGTACCTGTTTCTTGTTTAAAGTTATTTTCAGGAGAGACCATCGCATCAAACGATATTCGCCACTTTGTTGAGCAGTCCGAGAAATTAAAAATTGCGGTAAATCACATCAACAATAAAGTAAATAATTCTCAACTTATGGAGGCGTTAATACTTTTAGGATTGGGGCGCAAAAAAGTATCTAACGAGGATATTTGTAATCATCTCCAAAAAATCGACAAAGGAAACTGGAGTTTTTCTGAAACCGAAGATAAGTATATTTTTAGCAAAGAGTATCGAGAAGTTGTCGAGAAGTTTGAAGTTTTGAAAAGCCTGCTGACTTCTCCGGAAATAATGAGATTGTCTGAGCAGTTGGAATTGTTCTCTTCCTTTGTTGACGGTCCTGCCGTGTTAACGATGAAAGATTCTTCTATCACTATAAAGTCTCCGATAGATTTCTTTGATAAGTTTATGGCTCAAGCAAGAAAAGGAATCACCATAAATCGATACAAGGGATTGGGAGAAATGAATGCTGAACAGCTTTGGGAAACAACCATTGATCCGAATGCTCGTGTATTAATGCAGGTAAAGATGTCTCATTTTGACGAGCTGGATGACGTCTTCTCCACATTAATGGGTGAAGTAGTTGAACCTCGTCGTAATTTTATTCAGGAAAATGCATTGAGCGTTGTGAATTTGGACGCTTAAATGGCCAGAAGAAAAATTTTTCGCCGAAAGAAAATAGGAAATTTAGTTCTCTCGGTGGTTATTTTTTCTTCTCTTCTTAGCTTCTTTGTGTTTTTATTTCTAATTCACGATATGCCAGATTTAAATAATTTAGAATCTAAAGGTCGTCGCGCCAGCATAATTTTTGAATCATATGATGGAAAAAACATTGCAACTTACGGAGATCTGTTTAAAGAGGTTGTTACAGTTGATAGCCTTCCGAAATACGTAAGCAATGCTGTAGTTGCAATCGAAGATCACCGCTTTTATCAACACAGCGGTATAGATTTTATGGGAATTTTGAGAGCTTTTGTTAAAAATTTAATTTCCGGAAGAATAGTTCAAGGCGGATCCACATTAACTCAGCAATTAGCAAAAAATTTATTTTTGTCCCCAAACCGATCGATAAAAAGAAAAGTTCAAGAATTAGTATTAGCTATTTGGTTAGAAAAAAAATTCACTAAAAAACAGATTTTATCTATTTATTTAAATAGAGTTTATTTCGGCTCAGGCGCTTATGGAATAGATGCCGCAGCTTATAGATTTTTTGGGAAACGAGCGAAGAATTTATCTTTGTTTGAAGCTGCAAAATTGGCCGGAATCTTAAAATCTCCAACTAAATATTCTCCTTTCTATAACAAGGAACAATCAAACAAAAGAACGGCATTGGTTTTATCATGCATGAGAGAGGAAAATTTTATTTCAGCAGAAGCTGAACAAGAAGCTCTCCAAGAAATTGAAAGATCACATACAATTTCAGCATCCATGGATGAAAACAGATATTTCACCGACTGGATCATGGAGCATCTTGAGGAAATTGTAAAAATAGATGACGAAGACCTAATCATTCGCACAACTCTGGATTCTAATTTACAAAAAAACGCAATTTATATAATCCGAAAAGCTTTAAACGAAGAAGGCTTTAAAAATAATGCAAACCAAATGGCTCTTGTCGCAATCGATAAAATAGGAGCGATACGTGCGATGGTCGGAGGACATACTTATGGAGAAAGCCAATTTAACAGAGCTCTCGCGACCCGATCTTTCGGATCAGCGTTCAAATATTTCGTATATCTTTCAGCGTTAGAACATGGCATGGACATTTATGATATGGTAAGTGACATGCCACTCAGCATCGGAAACTGGTCTCCAAAAAATTATAAATATAAAAGCATAGGACAAATTACACTAACGCAAGCCTTCGCAAAATCCGTAAATACTTGCTCTATTCGATTAGCTCAAAAAGTCGGAATGCCAGCAATCATTCAAAAAGCTCATGACTTGGGAATTACCTCAGAATTAAATAATAATTTTGCTACTGCTTTAGGAGGAAGTGGAACGAATTTATTGGAAATGACCGCAGCTTACGGAGCAACCATGACTGATGGAGAAAGGATCAGACCATTTGGAATTATCAGTATAAAAACTCAAAAAGGAAGAATTTTATATAAAGCAAAAAAGGAAGACCATAAGAGAGTTATTTCTAAAGAAATCTGCGATAAAATGAAAATCATGTTAAAAGAAATCGTTGAAAACGGAACCGGAAAACGCGCAAAAATGCCAATCATTTGTTACGGAAAAACTGGAACTAGCAATGATAGCCGAGATGCCAGCTTTATTGGATTTTCCCCTCCCCTCGTTACAGGTGTCTGGATCGGAAATGATGATAATAGCCCGATGAATAAATCGATGACCGGAGGGAAAATTCCGGCTATTGTTTGGCGACATTTCATGATGTCAGCTTTTGGGTTAGAATCTCCTTTGGAAAAGATTTCTATTGATCATTCTTCAGCAAAAAAAAGAAGACCCAGGTTACATTCGTTGATCAAAAATTTATCTTCGAAAAAATAATAAAACAGTTAAAATACGCTTATAAAAAAAGTATAATGCTACTGGTTTTTTGTGCTCCAGTTAGAAAGAGATAAAAAAAATCTGTTGGTAGTTTGTGTAGGAAGTGAAGGTGAAATAATGTTTAAAAGTTTAGCGAATGCTGTTCGTTTTCTTTCGATAGATCAGGTTGCAAGTGCAAATAGTGGTCATCTCGGTATGCCGTTGGGAATGTCAGATTGCTTAACCTCCTTATTCAAAAATATTTTAAAATTTGATCCTGAAAATCCTACTTGGCCTGATAGAGATCGCTTTGTTTTATCAGGAGGTCACGGCTCTGCAGCTCTCTATTCCTTACTACATCTCACAGGGTATAAGGATTTTCCGATGAAAGAGTTAAAAAATTTCAGAAAACTAGGATCAAAAACCAGCGGACATCCGGAATATTGCCCGAAATCAGGAATAGAAATTACAACAGGACCTTTGGGACAAGGTATCGCGAATGCTGTTGGAATGGCGATTGAAGAACGGCTTTTAAATGCAAGACTTGGAAATAATTGCATAAATCATTACGTATATGTTGTCGCAGGAGAAGGTGATTTGATGGAAGGAATTTCGCATGAATCATGTTCCTTGGCTGGAAGTTTATCTCTCGGACACCTAATCGTTCTGTTTGATAAAAATGACATTACTATCGATGGAAATGTCAGCATTACTTATAATGATAATGTAAAAAAACGCTTTGAGTCCTACGGTTGGGATATTCAAGAAACTGACGGATATGACGAAGATCAGATTACGAAAGCAATTCAAAAAGCGAAAGATTCCCCAAAGCCATCTATTGTTATTTGTAATACGAAAATCGGGTACGGAACTCCGCGAGAAAATCTTCCAAAAGCTCATGGCGGTGCGTTAACTCCATCAGAAAGGGAGTTCGCTTGTAAATATTTTGATTGGAATTATGATCCTTTTGAAATTCCAGAATATGTTGAAAAAGCTTGGAAATCCATAGGCAGAAGAAATCATGAAATCTGTAAAGAGTGGTATAAAAACCAGGAAAAAAGATATTTGAATTTCGATTTCAACATAGATGCTGAAATGAATAAAGTTTTCAGATCATTGAAGAAGGAATATTTCATTTCAAGACCTTTCGTTGCAACGAGAAATATAACAAAAAATATTTTAGATAAATTATCGGAGATTAATCCTCTGCTGGTTTCCGGATCTTGTGATTTGGGATCGTCAACAGGGTGTAAAAGCACAAATATGAAACCAATTTCTGCGAAAGATTTTTCCGGAAATTATATTCATTACGGAATTCGCGAACATGCGATGGGAGCAATTATAAATGGAATCAGTGCGAACAAGAAAATAAAATGTTGTGGAGGAACTTTTCTTTCTTTCAGCGATTATGTGAAACCTGCTATTCGTATGAGTGCGTTAATGGATATTCCTTCGATTTTTGTTTTTTCTCATGACTCGATCGGAGTTGGAGAAGATGGTCCTACTCATCAACCGATTGAACAACTAACAATGTTACGATCTATTCCGAATTTGTTTGTATTTCGACCGGCAGATGCCATTGAAACTGTGGAATGTTGGGATCTCGCGACACATAATGATCATCCTTCAGCAATGATTCTTACTCGACAGGAAGTTCTAAGCACAAGATTTAGCGATAAACAAAATCTTTGCGCAAAAGGAGCTTATTTATTGAATGATGACAGCACAAACAATATAAGACTTACTCTTATCGCATCAGGATCTGAAGTCGGTATCGCTCTTGAGTTGAAAAAAATGCTGAATGATGCAAACATCCGAGCAAATGTCGTAAGTATTCCATGTTGGGAGTTGTTTGATCAACAATCGGATGAATATAAAAATCACGTCCTGGGAGATAAACTTAGAATAGGAATCGAAGCTTCTAATGGATTTGGTTGGGAAAAATATCTCGGATTGGATGGGTTGTTTTTCGGAGTAAGTTCTTTTGGTGTTTCGTGTCCGGGAAAAGAAGCATTTAAACATTTTCAACTTACCGCAAAGGACATTTTCGATAAAATTTCAAAACTATTTTAGTATGGCTTCGAATATGCTAACTTAGCCCATAATATATGTAAAGGAAGATGGTATGAGATTAGCTATAAATGGTTTTGGCAGAATTGGAAGACTGATTCTGCGAGCGATTTTTGAAAATCATCAAGAAAAAGACTTGGAAGTCATTGCAATAAACGATCTGCAAAATATCGATACATCTATTCACCTTTTAAGGTATGATTCTGTCCATGGTTGTTTCGGAAAAGAAGTGAAAAAAATTTCTGAAAATAAAATGTTGATTAGTGAAAGAACAATAAATTATTTTTCAGAAAAAAATCCGGAAGATTTACCATGGAAAGATCTGGGTGTCGACTTAGTTATGGAATGTACAGGAATTTTCAAAACTAAGGAAGCTTGTTCATCTCATTTGAAAGCTGGAGCAAAAAAAGTATTACTATCGTGTCCCGGAAATGATTTAGATAAAACAATCATCTACGGAGTGAACGAGGAAATCATAGATAAAGAAAATGATAAAATTATTTCGTGCGGATCTTGTACAACTAATTGCCTCGCGCCAATTGTAAAAGTATTAAATACAGAGTTCGGAATAGTCAAAGGATTTACCTCCACTATACATTCATACACCGGAGATCAAAACATAATAGACAGAGCTCATAAGGATTTGCGTCGAGCCAGAGCTGCCGCAACAAATATTATTCCTACAACAACAGGCGCAGCAAAAGCTATAGAAAAAATCTTTCCAGAGCTCGCAGGGAAACTATCCGGAGTCGCTTACCGCGTCCCTACTCCAAATGTCTCTCTTTTAGAGAGTAATTTCGTTTTACAAAAAAATATAACTCCGGATGAATTAAAAAAAACAATTATTAAATGGGCTGACTCGAAATTTAAACCAAATGTTTTGGGATATACAAACGAGAATCTCGTATCGTCAGATTTTATTCACTCACCTTACAGTTCAGTGGTAGATTTATCATTGTTGAAAGTTATCGATAGTAATTTCATAAATGTTGTATCATGGTATGATAATGAGTGGGGATTTTCTAATCGGATGATTGATAACGCTGGTTACCTATTCTGATTCTTGGAGGAGAACAGCAATGAAAAAAAAGATAGAGAAAATGGAATTCGAAGAAGCTATAGAGGAATTGGAAAAAATTATTGCAACTTTGGATGAAGGAAATTTATCGCTTAAAGAAGCGTCAGACCTGTATACAAAAGGAACGCAATTAAAAAATCATTGTTCAAAAATTCTGGAAAACATCGAATTAAAGTTAAATCAAATATCGCCAAGAGAAGATGAAACTGTTAGTATGTTAAAGGAGAAGGAGGTTGAATTGTGATGGACGTGCTTTTGGGACCGTTTCTGCAGTTGGTAAAGACTGTTTTATCTCTTGCCGTTTGGGTGGTTATCGCCGATGTTCTTTTAAATTGGTTATTTATTGCGAATATTTTTAATACAAATAACAGATTTATAATTATGCTCAGTGATACATTAGAGCGTTTAACAAATGTTATGCTGAATCCAATCAGAAGAAATCTTCCTTGTACAGTTGGATCTTTAGATTTATCTCCCGTTGTATTAATTTTGGCATTAACTTTTCTGGAGAATGTTGTTATAAGGATCATGAAGAAGATAGCTTGAGGGATATATGGCTAAAATTATTGACGGGACCAAAATAGCAGATGAATTTAATCTAGCTATAAGGGATCGGGTCAAGGATCTGAAAAAAAGTGGAGTTATTCCGAAATTAGTAACTGTTACTATAGGAGAAAATGAAAAAAGTGCACCGTTTTCCGCAAAAAGAGATGAATTAGCAAAATTTACCGGAATTGAAGTTGCAAATTACAATCTAGATTTAGAAGCAAAGTTATCAGAATTAAAAGAACTCATTCTCCCTTTGAATAAAGACAAATCTGTCCATGCGATCTTTTTGCGAACATCAAAGCCAAAAGGGTTGAGCTTTAGAGATGCTATAAACTTAATTTCTCCTGAAAAAGATGTTGCTGGACTGACTACTCTCAATCAAGGCAGATTATTTTTGGGAGAGCCAGGAATGATACCATGTGCTCCGCTCGCTGTTCTCCACTTATTACGAATTATTCATGAAGATCTCACCGGAATGCATGCGGTGGTTCTTGGAAGATCTTCTGTCGTCGGTCGTCCATTGACTCAATTGTTGCTGAATGCAAACTGCACTGTGACTTCTCTACACTCTTACTCAAAAGATCTGGAAAGTGTTTGCAGAACAGCGGATATCTTGGTTAGCGCCGTAGGAAATCCGAGATTTATAACTCGACATTTCATAAAAGAGGGAGCTACGGTAATCGATGTCGGACTTAATCATTTATCTAATCGAAAAGATGGCTTGCAGACCATCGGAGATGTAGATTTTGACGATGTGCTGGGTGTGGCCGGAGCGATTACCCCTGTTCCAGACGGAGTTGCGCCGATGACTGCATCATATCTAATGCATAATACGTTAAAACTCGCTTGTTGCGCATAAATATGTTATGGTGTCCGCAAGAAAGTAATAGAGAAAAAAATGAAAAAGATTTTTTTGTGTTGTTTCATCTTTTTCAGCTTAGCTGAAGTTGAGGCAGAAAATCAGGCCAATACAAACCCAAATGAATCGGATCTTGATGAATTAGTCCGTAATCACAGTGGAGAAATCGACGAATTAAAGCACAGAATTAAAATAATTGAACAAAACTTAGGAATATATCGCTCGGAAAGTATAAAAAACAAAAAACCCGAGCAAATTGCTGAAGAAATTAAAGGGAAATCCCCTGAAGCTGTTATCGAAATTGCAAAGGATTTTATCGGTCACGATAGATATGAAGAAGCTCGAAGTATCTTGGAAGTATTTATAAAGAATAATCCGAAAAATCTATATTGCGGAAGAATGTATTTTTATATCGGAAAAACTTATTTCGAGGAAAGAAATTACCAAGAAGCAGCAAAAGCTTACATGGAAAGTTTTGAAATTGGTCCCAACGGAGCAAAAGCACCAAAGGCTTTATTTAAACTGTCAGAGTGCTTTTTTAAGTTGGGGAAGGAAGATCAAAGAAAAATGACCCTAGAAAAGCTGTCATCAACTTTCGCTCAGTTTAAGCACGGAAAAAAAGCATATACTCTGCTTAAAAAGTTGAAAAAATCCTAAAGTATGTATTTCAACTTTGAAAATGAAAAACTAGCTGAAATCTCTTTTTTTCATGAAATTGATAATTTGTTTTCGTTTTTTAAAAAACATTATGCAAGTTTAAATAATCGCACAATATGTGTAGCAGTTTCAGGGGGAGCCGACAGTCTGTCGCTGTTAATTCTTCTAAAAAAGTGGAGTCAAAATCGAAATTGGAAATTATTTTGCTGTACAGTTGATCACGGATTGAGAAAAGAGTCCTTGAGCGAAGCATTGTTTGTAAAAAATATTTGCAAAAAATTAAGAATCGAACATAACATTTTGCACTGGGAACACGCACCAATAAGGGATGAAGGAAAATTAGAAAATCTCGCTAGAGAGGCTCGTTATAGTTTAATCCGAAAATTTTGTGAAGAAAAAAATATTCCTTTTGTCGCGACAGGACATAATTGGAACGATCAAATCGAAACTTATGAACTCCGAAAAAATGCCGGAAGCTCTGAATTTGGTTTGGCGGGGATGAGTCAGATAAAAACCTTTTCGAAAAATTTAAAAATTATTCGTCCCCTACTTCATTTTTCTAAAAAATTCTTGGAAGATTTTTTAAAAAGCCAAAATATCTCGTGGAAAATCGATCCGATGAATTTTCAGGATACTTTTCAACGTGTCATCGTCAGAAAAAAAATCAATAAATATTCGTTGAAAAAAATAAAAGAAGTTTCTCAAAAAATTTGCGATTACGGAAAAGCCCGTTACGAAACTGAACTGAATGCAGTTAATTTTTTGAAATCAAATTGTGAAATTTCTGATTTTGGATTTGCGGAAATCAATGCAAAAGAGTTTTCAAATCAAAATCCCCAAATTCAAATCGAAGTTTTAAAAAGACTTATTTGGAATATAGGAATGAAAAAATATCCCTGTTCAATTAATGAAAAAATCCTGCAGAAAATTTTAAATTTTGAGATGAACACAATAGGCAGATGTTTTATAAAAATCAAAAAAGAAAAAATATTTATTTTCAGAGAAAAGCGAAATCTTCCAAAAGAAAATACTACATTATGGGACAATCGATTTCTGATTAATCTTAAATTAACAAAAAATCAGTATATATACTCATCAACAAGAGAATTTAATGGTACAATATCCCGTGATATTTTGGCAGGGTTTCCTTGTTTGTATGAAAACGGCAAAATAAGGTATGACTTCGATGAATGGATAAAACTTGTAGAATTTATAAGAAAGCCGGATTTGCTTGATATTTATTGCGGAGTGAGCTGTGAATAAGAGTTACAGAAATTTGTTTGTTTGGTTAATTGTTGGATTTGGTTTATTTTTATTTGCTGAATCATTTCAAAGTCAGGGACGTGCTGTTCCATATTCTGACTTTCTAACTGAATTAGATTCAGGAAAAGTTTCAGCTGTCACGATAAAGGGAACAACAATTGAGGGAAAATTTTCGGATGGAAAAGCATTTGTTACATATGATCCGCAGGATCCAGAATTGGTAAAAAAGCTCATTGATAAAAAAGTAAAATTAAATTCTGATCCTAATGACGGATTGCTTTTGAGATTATTCGTGAATATATTCTTGCCGTTTTTGTTACTTTTCGGACTTTGGTTTTTTGCATTCAGACAGATGCAAGTTGGAGGAAGTCGAGCTCTTAGTTTTGGAAAATCAAAAGCAAAGTTAAACGGCCAAAAAACTAAAGTTACGTTCAGCGATGTCGCAGGTATCGACGAAGCCAAAAGTGAAGTGGAAGAAATTGTAGATTTTTTGAAAGATCCACGCAAATTCAAAAGATTAGGCGGAAAGATTCCGCGCGGTGTTCTTCTTGTGGGATCTCCGGGAACAGGAAAAACTCTGTTGGCCAGAGCTATCGCGGGAGAAGCAGATGTTCCCTTCTTCAGCATTTCCGGTTCGGAATTTGTCGAAATGTTTGTTGGAGTCGGAGCAAGTCGTGTTCGTGACATGTTCGAGCAAGGTAAAAAAAACGCTCCGTGCATTATCTTCATCGATGAAATTGACGCGGTTGGACGTCACCGAGGATTCGGTCTCGGCGGAGGTAATGATGAGAGAGAACAAACTTTAAACCAATTGTTGGTCGAGATGGATGGATTTGAGGAAAACGATGGAGTAATTATTATTTCAGCAACCAATCGTCCGGATGTACTCGATCCTGCCCTACTTCGTCCTGGTCGTTTCGATCGTCAGGTTGTTGTGCCTGCTCCGGACATAAAAGGAAGAGAAAAAATTCTTCAGGTACATTTAAAGAAAATCCCTGTCGCTGAAGATGTGGATCCGCGAGTAATTGCAAGAGGCACTCCAGGATTTTCCGGAGCTGATCTGGCGAGTCTTGTTAACGAAGCCGCGCTGTTGGCCGCTCGTTACGGAAGAAAAACCGTAAGTATGGATGAGCTGGAAGAAGCGAAAGATAAAGTCATGATGGGAAGTGAAAGACGTTCCATGGTTATGACCGAAAACGAAAAAAAACTCACTGCTTATCATGAAGCAGGACACGCTATCGTTGCCCTCAATATCCCAGAATCTGATCCTATTCACAAAGCAACCATAATTCCGAGAGGACGAGCTTTAGGAATGGTTATGCGATTACCGGAAAATGACAGAATTTCCGTATCTCGGGTAAAGTTAGAAGCAGATTTATCCGTTGCGGCTGGAGGAAGAATCGCTGAAGAAATGATTTTTGGACATGACAAAGTCACGACAGGAGCATCTTCAGATATAGAACAGGCAACAAGAATCGCCAAGAGAATGGTTATCGAATGGGGAATGAGTGACAAGCTCGGATTTTTATCCTATGCCGGAGATGGAGCTCAGGAAGTTTTCTTGGGACATTCTACAACATCGACTGCAAAAATTTCTGCGAATACCGCAAAGGTAATTGATGAAGAAATTCGAGAAATTGTCGACAGAACTTACGCTCGAGCAAAAAAGATTTTAGAAGAAAATGCTGACGCTTTAGAAGTTTTAGCCCAAGGATTGTTGGAGCATGAGACTCTGTCGGGAGAAGAAATTCGCAAGATTCTTGAAGGTCAGAAAATCGAGAAGAAAAAAAGACCTGTAATAGTAAAACCAACCAAGCGATCAAAGATGCCGACTTCCACTAGAAAGAGAACGAAAAAAAAGGAAGGAGACACCTCATCGAAATAATCGTTGATATTGGAAAAGAACGGCTCGATAAATTTCTTTCGAAAAAGATTCCGAATGTGTCGCGAACAAAAATTCAATCATGGATAAAGTCTGGTTTTGTTTGCGTAAATTCGGAAGAAGTTACTGATCCAAATTTTTCATTACAAATCAATGATAATATTTGGATAGAAGAAAATATTCCGTCGGATAAAATACAAATTCATCCTGATGAAAATGTTCATTTCGAAATTATCTTTGAAGATGATGATTTGTTAGTAGTAAACAAACCTGCCGGAGTTGTTGTCCATCCCGGAGCAGGCAATCATGATCACACTTTAGTGAATGGTTTAGCTCATCACTGCGGAAAAAATCTATCGACTATCAACTCCGACATCCGTCCGGGAATAGTGCATCGTATCGATAAAGATACCAGTGGAATTTTGGTAATCGCCAAAAATGATTTTGCTCACTTGAAGCTCGCAAAACAATTCGAAGTTCATTCTATAAAAAGAAAGTATGTATGCTTTTTATATTCTGTATTACGCCCGTTAAATGGGAAAATCGAAACGCTGATTTCCAGGAGCGAATCAAACAGATTAAAAATGGCTGTATCCCAATCGAAAGGAAGAAATGCTATCACGATTTACAGAACTATAAAAAATTTTTCAAATTACGCTTCCAAGGTCGAATGTATGTTGTTGACGGGAAGAACCCACCAAATCCGAGTACATATGTCCAGCCGAGGCAACTCACTGATCGGAGATAAAACTTACAAAGTAAAAAATTACTCGCTACCAAAAGAAGTAGCGAAAGAAATAAATAAATTTCCACGACAAGCTCTTCACGCATATTTTTTGGAATTCATTCATCCACGCACCGAAAAAATTATGCGCTTCGAGTGTGAAATGCCCGATGATATGAAAAATTTAGAAAATTTGTTAAACAGCATAGAGAAGAAAAATTGAAAATCATAAAGTTAAAAGAGATCGATAGTACTCATAAATTAGCTCTGAGAATGATAGAAAATAATTCAGCTTTTGAATGCGGCATCATAGCCGATATTCAAACAAACGGAGTTGGAAGATGCGAAAGGAAATGGGAATCTGCTCCTGGAAATTTGTATTCCTCCATTATAAAAAAAATTCCTCCAAGCGTGGATATTTGCAAGATTTCATTAGCAACCGCATGCGCTGTCCATGAAGCTGTAGAAAATCTAATCGATTCGAAGGAACATTTGTACCTACATTGGCCGAATGATATTTACTACAAAAATAAAAAATTAAGTGGTATACTGCTCGCGGTTGTTGAAGATTGGATTGTTATCAGTGTTGGTATAAATATTCATTCTGTTTCAGCTCCCACTGCTGTCAGTTTAGATAGTATTGTCGGTGGTTTTTGTGTTTCTGCGCATCAACTGTTTGATTCTGTTTTGAATAAGCTGAGTACTTGGTTGAATTTACTGCAGATAGAAGGTTTTTTTGGTATAAGAGAGTATTGGTTGCGCAATATAACAGGAATGAATTCCGAAGTAACCATAAGAAACGGAAGAGATAGTCTTTCGGGAATAATTAGAGGAATTGATGAGCTCGGTAGGTTAATTTTAGAATGCAACGGCAGAAAGATATATATATCGAGCGGAGATATGTTTATGAATGAAAAAGAAATAATGGTGAAGTATGACTAAAAAAAGTAAAAGTTTAACTGGGCTGAATTTTATTTCTATCGGAGGATGTTCCGAAATCGGAATGAATCTGTACGCATATATTTATAATGACCAGTGGATTTTGGTAGATATGGGAATGGGATTTGACAGCACCCTCGGAAAGGAATTAATAGTTCCATCTCCCGAAGAGTTGATTAGAAATAAATCAAAAATAAAAGCACTTTTTATTACTCACTCTCATGAAGATCACATCGGAGCCATTCCTTATTTGTGGCCGATGGTTGAGTGCCCAATCTACGCAAGACCTTTTGCAATTGAAATGATCAGAGATAAATTAGAGGCGTTTCATTTGGCGAAAGACGCTCCGTTAATCAAAGCTGCTTTAAATCGAAAAATAAAAATCGGAAATTTCAACGTTGAGTTTATTTCTGTTGCTCATTCCACTCCGGAATCCAGTGCTCTTGCTATTCATACCCCAGAGGGAACAGTAATACATTCCGGAGATTGGCGAATTGATAACGATCCCGTATTGGGAATGAAAACCGATGAAAAAAAACTGCAAGACTATGGAAAAAAAGGAGTTCTTGCTCTGATTTGCGATTCTACCAATGCTTTTAGAGAAGAACATTACGGAACAGAAAAGGAAGTAAGAAAAAATCTTATAGATTTGGTAAAACAACACAAAGGTCGTCGAATTTTGATCACCTGTTTTGCTTCGAATCTTGCTAGATTGGAATCCTGCTATTACGCAGCAAAAGAAAATGGTAGAAAATTGGTCGTTGCAGGCCGTTCTTTGAAAAAAATCGAAAGAGTTGCAAAGGCTGCTGGATATTTTGCAAATATTCCGGCATTTTATGATGACAAATCCATTAAAAGTTTTGATCCGGCAGAAGTTTTATTGGTTTGCACCGGAAGCCAAGGAGAAGTTAGTTCTGCCTTGACCAAAATCGCAAATAACGCACATAAATTTATAAAGCTTGATCAGGATGATGTTGTAATTTTCTCATCAAAAACGATTCCTGGAAACGAAAAAGCTGTTTTAGAAATTCATAACTTGCTGATTGAAAAAGGTGTTCAGATTGTCACAAACTTGGATTACGATATCCATGCTTCAGGACACCCAAGCAAAGAAGAACTGGAACATCTCTATGAATTGATTAAGCCGAAAATTTTAATTCCGATCCATGGAGAAAGAATTCATCTTCATAAACAAGCTGAAATCGCGGAAAAAATTGGGATCACCGATATATTAATACCTCACGATGGCTATGTAATAAATATCAGCGAGGATGGAGCGAAAGTTATTCAGGAAAATGAAAACAAAATGTTGGCAGTTGACGGAACTCAATTAGTTCCGTTAGACGGAAATATTTACAAATCCCGAGAAAAACTTTCTACTGACGGAGTTGTTAGTCTCTGCATCAGGTATTCTAAAGGTTTGTTTAAGTTGCTGAGCATAGATTATATCGGAGTTTTTGAAGACTCAGAACAACAAGAAATGAAGGATATTCAAACAGATATCGAATCAGAAATAAAACTATCGCTGGAGAATATAGTTCAAGGAAGAGTTTTAGACGAAAAAAAAGCAAAAGATATGATCAAAAAAATAGTTAAAACTGTATTTGTCGATCATCGTGGGAAAAAGCCCGTTGTTATTTCTCACATCGTGAACTAATGAAATTTCAGAGCTATCTTAAAATGAGTTGGCTCTGAGTCTTTCAAAAAAATCTTAAATTTACAAATTATTAATTAATTAACTGTATCGTGGAAAGGTGGATTAGTTTAATTCGTCTAATTCTAGTGTTTTGTAATATCTGTAACAAATGATGAAGTAAATTGAGATATTACGCGCTGAAAAAGGAGGAAAAAATGCAAAGTTCAATTTTAAATATGATGATTCTTGGAATAGTAAGTGGCTTAACAGCCGGAGATGCTTCTGCTGTACCTCCACCTCCCCCGCCTCCTTCTCCATCTTCATCTCTTTCATCCCTTTCGTCTCTCTCAGGTTCGAGTGTGTCTATATTAGAACCCGTCGATATTTCTGAAATTATGGAATTCTCATACGAAGAGTTAAATCAATTCTTGGATGAAAAAGGCGTAAATTTAACTGCCAATCTTATAAATTTATATTTGAGAGGAAATAAAGAAAAAATTTCCGAAGGAATATCGGCTGGCGAAGCTTCTATGCTCAGCTTAAATAAAAGATTAAATAAAGATTTGGAACAATTAAATAATATTGATACGGACAGTCCGATTTTAGAAAAATTTATTGCGTTATTCACTGACCTCCAAAACAACCTAAAAGAATTGACCGTAAAAAAATACAGAGAATCAACTGATAGTTATAAAACCTTCAAGAAAATTAATAATCAAATAGAAATCATCGCTAAAAAATATTTTGATAAAGTAATGAAATCCGAAAATGATATAAAAAAACTCCCGGATCTCAATGCTTTAAAAGATGCGGAAGTGGTTTTAGAGAGAGCAGTTGTTTTATCTTCAAGCTTCTATGATTTAGCAAACTTAGCAAAACAATCTAGGAATGAATTATTTTCAGAAATATCTACAAAAGACGCTATTTCTATTTTAGATTTAAAGAGACTAATTTCTGAAAGACTAGCGGCAATATCTGACGAAACCACTAAAAATTCTGTTAAATTACCAACAGGATCGGATATATCCGAATATGATTTTTTAACCTATGCTCTGAATTACATTAACGAAACATGTGAAGGGCATAATCAATTGCAAAAACTATTGGATTTAAGAGATCTACTAAATCATAAATATACAATAGTCGAATCAAACGTAGATAACGACGCGGACCCAATGATAGTTATACGCGCACTAAGTGATCGTATAGCTAAAGTTGGAGATTTATTAAAACTCGCGAGCATTCCGGTTAAAAATGACAGATACAGCCAGTTCGGAAAAATGTTTACAGAAGGAGATTCCGGATATGGTGGAGCGCTCATTCGTTCCGTTAATTCTTGGATAACAAAAGCAAATTCCCTAGATTTTGATGCATCTAAAATGCGCAGTTTGTTCAGATCAAAAGAATTAAAAGGGAAAATCAGCTCAGAATATATACGCTTACTCACAAAATACATGAACTTATCCAAATCTTTTTCAAAAAGCGCTGTTAATTTGATAAACGGAAGAAAAAAGTTCAAAGTTACATCTTATGTATCGAAATCTAAAAAGAATATATCATCAAAAGAAGAACAGAAAAGCTTATTAGAAATAAGAAATGAAAACGCGAAACTCGGCACTTCCTCAGATCCTAAGCAACACACAAACAATATTTTCTTTTCTCGATTAAGAAAACATTGTGAAAACTACGTAAAAGAAATCTCTGGGGCAAATGATGATATAGAAGAAATTCCTTATATAATTAAAAAAATACGTAATATCTCTAAATCAAATAGAGAAGAAGACGTTGTTAATTACATCAACAACATTATCTATCGTTATTTGGGAACCAGCACAGATTTTGAAAAATTAGAGGATCAAATAATTATAGAAGTTAAAAATAAAAAAGACGGAACCTTGTCTGATGAAGATATCCCGAATATTGTTTTCGCATTAGCTCAAAATTGCGATTCTATAGTTAAATCATCGTTACCGTTATTCCCTACATCTTCTGATAAAGAAAATTCATGGGTATTAGAAATGG